>Ga0114931_10002327_pt1 | contig 24206 bp, 14 predicted proteins | sample 2SBtaG_FD_89579 | JGI IMG/M metagenome (GOLD analysis project Ga0114931, IMG submission 89579) | Deep subsurface microbial communities from Kolumbo volcano to uncover new lineages of life (NeLLi) - 2SBTROV14_V59a metaG | ecosystem: Environmental > Aquatic > Marine > Volcanic | place: Kolumbo... | reverse complement strand
GTAGACCAGGGGGATATCGTCGGTGACCAGGTACTGATGTTCCATGGGGTGACAGGGAATATAGACGCCGGCCAGAGCGCCGACCTCGCGGGCCCACAGGCCGGCGGCGTTGACCACATGTTCGGCGTTGACGGTGCCGTCCCGGGTCACCACATTCCAGCTGCCGTCAGTCTGGGGTTGGAGTTCCAGCACCGGATTTCGCAGTACGATTTCAGCGCCCTGGAGTTTCGCCGCCCGGGCATAGGCCTGGGTGGTCCCGGAGGGGTCCAGATGGCCGTCCAGGGGATCGTAGAGGGCGCCGATGACACCATCGACCGAGGTCACCGGGCTGAGTCTGCGGATCTCTTCGGGGCCGACGATCTCCGTCTCCAGTCCCATGTACCGGTGCTTGGCACGTTCGGCCCGGAGAAAATCCAGGCGATCCTGATCGCAGGCGATGGTCAGGCCACCGACATGGTGCAGGCCGCAGGACTGACCACTGATGGCTTCCAGTTCCTTGTAGAGCTTGATGGTGTAGCCCTGCAGGGCGGCCATGTTGGTGTCCGCATTCAGGGTATGAAAGCCCCCCGCGGCATGCCAGGTGGAGCCGGAGGTGAGCTCCGAGCGTTCGATGAGCAGGACCTCCCGCCAGCCGAGTTTGGTCAGGTGATAGAGCACGCTGCAACCGACCACGCCACCACCGATGATGGCGACCCGCACATGAGTTTTCATTGAATGGCTGCCCCCCGTAGCAGGGAAGTGTAACCGGACCGCTACCGGTCGCGATACCAGGCCAATCTCTGAAAAATAGTGCTAAAGATTTTGGGAACCGGGGCGAAACAGTCCGCATGGGGTTATCCGCCAGGAGTTGTTGGTGTTCCGGAAAGTGGAATTGGCGGTACATCCTGATGTTCAGGACGGCCCGTGTATCCACATGCGGGATAATCGAGTGATCCAATCGGAGCAGTTTCCCCGCATGCAAAACCACACGACCGAGCGCCTGCAGCGCAATATCATCCTCTACAGTGTTGTGGGCATATTCCTGGTCGGTGCGGTGATTGCCGGCGTGGGTTTGTGGTTTTACGCGGGCTCACTGAAACAGCGCCAGCAAAACCAGCTGGCCAGAGAACTGCATTTCGGCCAATTGGCGGTACAGCAAAGCCTCAAGCGCATCCGTGCGATTGCCAGTCAGATCAGTTCCCGGACACGGGTGCGGGAAATCCTGCAGGCTTACAACTGGGGCAGCATCAGCCACGACAAGATGCTCGCGACCATGGCCCCCAAAATGAAAGATGCCATGAACAGTGCTGGTGATGTGCGTGGCGTCGTTCGTCTGGATCCCGAGCTCGTACCGGTGCTGAGTATCGGTCTTGGCATCCCCGACGGTCCCTGGTTCCAGGCACCGGCACAGCCTGACAAGACCAGTGTTTATGGCCCGTTGCTCATCGATGGCAAAAATTATCTGGTCGTCACTTCGGCGATTCTCGATCGCTCCGCACAACAGGTGGGCAGCGATGTGGTGTTGTTCAGTACCCGTAATCTGCGCACCCTGATGGCTGATCCCGCCAGCAGGCAAACAACCATAAGCCTGGATCTGGGATGGTTTCGTGGCGATTCGCTCGGGCGGATATCCGCGGCCGGGACGAACGCCCTTGCTCAGGATCCTACTCACTATCAGGGCGATGAAAATGTTTTCAAACGCGCTGTCAGCGGGCTATCGGGCGTCATGGCCATCAGCGGTGACAGGGCCAGGATTATCGCCTTCGAACCCATTGAGGATATGCCCTGGGGGCTGGCGGCATCCATGCCGCAAAGTGAGTTGTATGCACCCGTGTGGCGCCAGTCCGCGATTCTGGCAATGTTGTTACTGGCGCTGACAGCCCTGGGCAGCGTCTCGGTGATCTTCGTGTTACGCCCATTTACACGCAGGGTTATTTCTCAGGCCAGCAAACTGGATCAGGAAATAGCAGATCGGCGGCGCACGGAGAAAGAGTTGGCGGATAAATCTCTGCTCCTGGAGACTACCCTGGAGAATATGGATCAGGGAATCAGTGTCGCCGATGCCAACCTCAACATCGTCTCGTTCAACAAGCGTTTTCTCGAGCTGCTGGATTTTCCACCCGATCGTTTTCATCCGGGAATGCCTTTTGAAGCCTATATTCGCTACAACGCCGAGCGCGGAGAATATGGGCCGGGCGATCCCGAACAACAAATTCGCGAGCGCGTGTCGCTGGCCCGGGAATTTAAACCCCATCATTTTGAGCGCACCATGGCCAATGGGACCGTACTGGAAATTGTCGGCAACATCATGCCCGGTGGTGGTTTCGTCACCACCTACACGGACATCACCGCCCACAAGTGCGCGGAACAGGCATTGCGTGGTAGCGAACAACGTTTCAGAGCCCTGTATGACGACAATCCGTCGATGTTTTTCACCCTCAATGCTGCTGGCCATATTCTCTCAGTGAACCGCTTTGGGGCCAAGCAACTGGGGTATCCAGTGGACCAGTTGGTGGGTATGTCTGTGCTGGATCTATGCCCGCGCGACACGCTGGAGCAGCTCAAGCTGCAACTCGAGGATTGCCTGAAGACCCCGGATGTCGTCAAGCACTGGGAAACCGTCAAGCTGCGCAAGGACGGTAGCAGCATGTGGGTGCGGGAAGTTGTCCGGGTCGTCATTGACGAGGATAACCGAATCCGAATCATGACGGTTTGTGAAGACATTACAGAGGCGCGCGAATTATCCGAGCAACTCAGCTACCAGGCCAATCACGATGCCCTGACCGGCTTGGTCAATCGCCGTGCATTTGAGGATCGGGTGCAGAAATTACTGGATCAGAGAACGGTTCGTACGAGAGCGCACGCCATCTGTTATTTGGATCTCGACCAGTTCAAAATTATTAACGATACCTGCGGACATGTTGCCGGTGATGAGTTGTTGCGGCAACTGGGCGGCCTGTTACCGAAGCATGTACGCAGAAATGACACTCTGGCGCGCCTTGGCGGGGATGAGTTCGGGGTACTGCTCGAAAACTGCACTTTGCAACAGGCTTATCGGGTTACCGACGAACTGCGCAAAACCATTGAAGAATACCGATTCGCCTGGGAAGACAAGACCTTTAGCGTGGGCGCGAGTATCGGTCTGGTGCCCCTGAACGGGACCGGCCAGACCCTTGGTACAGTGCTCGCCGCCGCGGATGCGGCCTGTTACACGGCCAAAGACAGTGGCAGAAATCGTATTCATGTTTTCCACGAGGCGGATGCGGATCTGGCCGCACGTCAAGGGGAAATGCAATGGCTGACCCGCACCCAGCAGGCGCTCAGTGAGGATCGCTTCCGTTTGTACTACCAGTCCATTACTCCGGCGGCAGGCAACTCCCAGGGATGCCATTATGAGGTGCTGTTACGAATGCTCGATGAACAGGGCGAAGAAGTGCTGCCGGGTGCATTTCTACCGGCAGCGGAGCGATACGATTTGGTGACACGTCTGGACCGTTGGGTGGTTCGTAAGACCCTGTCCTGCCTGGGCGCCCATCCCGGTCATCTGGCAGGTTTGCATGAATGCGCCATCAACCTTTCAGGCCAGTCCCTGGCTGATGAGGGGTTTGCCGAATTTGTCATGGAAGCCCTGCGCAGCAACGCGGTGCCCGCGGGGAAAATCTGTTTTGAGATCACCGAGACTGCAGCCATCAGTAATCTGACCAGCGCCCGGCAATTTTTCAAAAAACTAAAAGCCCTCGGCTGCCGCTTTGCCCTGGATGATTTTGGCAGTGGACTCTCCTCATTTGCCTATTTAAAAACCTTGCCGGTTGATTACCTGAAAATCGATGGAGTATTCATCAAGGACGTTGTGGATGACCCGATCGATTTGGCCATGGTCCAATCCATAAACGAAATCGGGCACGTGATGGGTAAAAAAACCATCGCGGAATTTGTAGAGTCGCAGGAAATACATGATCGACTGGTCACGCTGGGTGTCGATTTTCTTCAGGGGTACCACATTGCCAGGCCACGGCCCATTGAACATCTGTTCGCCTGCGCACCGGGGCTCCCCGCAAGTGCAGCGGGTATCAAATTGGTGGTCTCCAATTGAGGTCGCATTCTTGAAGGGGCTGGCCTCCCTGGGAAGTTGATCGGGATCAAGACCAGAGAAATCCATACGCGCACAATAATTGTACCGCTCTATGAACCATGAGCGGTAAAGTACAATCTTGCGAAGTGGGGCGATGACTCTGCAGCTTGAAAAAGTGAAATGGCTGAAGGATTATGAGCTGGGGGATCCGCGACTTGACGGAGATCACAGGCGTCTGGTTGGGGTTGTGAACCTGGTCGTCAAGTCATTGAACGAATCCCGTATGACGGAAAGTCTGGCGCTGATGCGACAGTTTCTGGAGATGGCCCGCGCCCACTTCGCCGCCGAGGAAGCGCTGATGCACGAACGGAAGTTCGCGAACATCGAGCGGCATAAACAATATCATCAGCGGCTGCTGGACAGCGCTGAACGCATCGAGAAAGCCTGCGAATTCGTCCGCGACGAAGAGTATGTGCGGGAAGCTTTTGTCGATTTTGTCTATTGCCTGCTTGATGATGTCATCCAGGGTGACAAGGAACTTCTGCCATTGCTTAAAGGTGAGCAGGCCTGACGGCATCAGGCTGACGGTATCAGGCCCACGTTTGGCCTCAGTCACGTGCCTGATAAATTAAAACCCGGGACGCAAGTTCCTGGGCAATCACATCCAGGGTGCCCTGGGCATTTTCGCCAGCCTCATAATAGATAATTTCATCGCACATGGCCGCAATGCGGGAGTCCTGATCGACGGCGCCGTCTGTGGCGGTTTTGAGGCCGAAGATGTACTTGCCCGAAGCTCGTGCATACCCGCATTCGAAACCCGCCCAGGCTTCGTTATCGATGCCGTCGAGTACTGCAACCACGATGTCGGAATCGTTGAGTTGCTTTTCATAACTGGCCTGGATCTCCCGGGGGCTCATGGTCTGTGGGTCGATCTGTAAGTCTTCCTGGGGAATGGCAATCTCGAGGTAAGGGTTGTTGGCCGAAATGGCCTCCCTGAGAGCTGTATTCCACCACCGTGCTGCCTGGGAAAGACTGTAGGCGGCCAGGTACGCCTTGATGCCCTTGTAGATTCCAGATGTGACGACCGGCATCAGCGTTTCAGGCTCGGGACTGGTTTCCTGTTGCGCGGCCACCGCGAGCGCCTCTTCCAGGGTGAAGACTTTTTTGATCAATGAGCGCCCGACGATAACGCCGAGAATATTTGGCAGATAGCGTAATCGGGCAATATCGTCCAGGCGATGCACGGTACCGCTGGTGAACAAAGGGATCGATAACTGTTTGCTGATCTCCACGCTCAGGGCCAGAGATTCTGAACCATCACCTTCAAAACGATTGATATCGGTGTGAATGATTCCGGCAATCCCGGTCAGTTGCAGGTCACCGACCAGTTCGGTGGGGTGATAGGCTGTTTCGGTTTGCCAGCCATTGATTACGACCCGATCGTTTTTGGTGGCCAGATTGACAACGATGCCTCCCGGGTAACGACTGCTGGCTTCCTGGATCAGTGGTTGGTTGGTGATGGCGGCAGTCCCCAGCACTACCCGCGCCGCTCCGACCTCGAACCATTCGATAATCTGGTTCAGGGTTCGGATGCCACCGGCAACCTGAACGGGAATTGAGGCGTTATCGAGAATTTCCCTGATGATGGCGCTGTTGTCGACCTCGGTTCTGAGTGCCGCATCCACGTCTACCACATGCATCCATTCGGCGCCGTTGGCTTCAAAATCCCGGGCGGCCTGTTGCGGAGACTGCTGATGGACCGTATGTCCCCCCAGGGTCGTGGAGCGGGTGACAAGTCGACCTTCGAGTATCTGAATTTCGGGTAATATGATCATTGCGTTAGCTTTTTTCCTTAAGGGGCTTTATCCGTTTCCGGCAGGCAGGACCATGCCGGTAGCACGGTTGAAATCACTATAGCAAAACTTCACTTCAATACCAGTGTCTAAAACAGGCTGGAACAATTGCCAGCCGATCTGAGCCGGCACACTGGTAAAAGATCTGATTGCCAGTTGGAATATCTGTAATAAAATTCAGTTTTCATCGTTCTCTTGCCGATTTTAAGCCGGCGTGCACTTACCAGTACTGCATGGACTGGGCGTAGATATTTTGAATATCCGCCAGGGCGGTCTCCCGCGGGGCATTGGCGATAGCCCGGGCCTGGCGTACTGCGGACTGTGCCAACGGTCCGCTATCGGCCGCCGTAAAGCCGATGGCCCCCAGGCCGTTCGGCACCCGGGTATCACGCATCAACTGGATGATCCGGCCGGCGAGTACCTCGCCGGCCTCATCGGGCCCGGCGCTGTGAACCTCGGCGCCCAGATACTCTGCGCCCTGGAGGTGGCGCCGGGGTGCACCGGGTGCGGTGTGGCGAAACACCGTCGGCGCGCTGACCACGACGCTGATGCCGTGGGGGATAAAAGGTGCCTCCACGGCGTAGCCCTCGGTGGTGATGTCGCGCATCAGGTGGGTGACGCCATAGGACATGGCATGGGCCAGGTGCGTGCCGCTATTGCCAAACGCCATGCCGGCCAGGGTGGCGCCCCACATGAGGTGGTCCCGTGCTTCCTGATCCGTGGCGTCCGCGACTCCGCGCTGCAGATACTCGCCGGCAATTTCCAGCGCTTTGCGCGCGGCCATATCACTCCAGGGATTGGCGCCCTGGAGCAGTCCCCGCTGGCCCGGTTCAGCGACCTTGTCCCAGCGGGTGTAGGCTCTGGCGGTATAACACTCCAGGGCGTGACAGAGCAGATCAAAGCCGGTTGAAGCCACCACATTGCCCGGCAGGGTGTCACAGCAGGCTGGGTCGACAAGCGCTTCAAGCGGCAGCAGATAGGGGCTGCCGATCACAAACTTGGTGTTCAGGTCGGTGATTCGAATCACCGCCACCGAGGTACACTCGGAACCGGTCCCCGAGGTCGTCGGACAGGCGATGTGGGGCAGCACCGGGCCGGGAATGGGCCGCCCGGCACCCACCGGAGGACCAAAATAATCCGTGAATTCGGCTGGGTACAGGGCATAGACCATGGAGGACTTGGCGGTATCCATGACCGAACCGCCACCTACTGAAATCACCCCGTCAAAGGAGCCTTGGGCGAGAAATTTCGCGCCCTTGCCGATGCTCGTGTCATCAGGTTCAATGCGTACCTCGTCGAAAACTCCGGCATCAACCCCGGCCAGGCGCAATGATTCCAGAACCCGTTCCACATAAGGCCCGCGCCGCAAATCAGAATCCGTATACACAGCCACCCGCTGCAGCCCCCGGGCGGCGGCTCGTGCCCCCAGTTCGCCCAGGCAACCCCTGCCGAAGGTCAGTTTCGGCATTGCCACGGTGAAGGTGTCGGCTCCGTGCTCACAAGCTGAATAATACTGGCAGGCCATCATCAGGCTCCCTACGCCGTTCGGAATCGTGAACGTCCCGTAGTGTCCTCTCCCACCACAGGCTTCTGCAAGTCAAAACAACAAGCCTGCGGCGACCGCGATCGGCAGTGCAATCTCACGCCCTCGCGGTTGCGGTTTTGGCATTGCTCCGTATCCTGTTGTCGGTAACGGGTTATACAGGCCCTGGAGGAGAATGGGTTCAATGTCTGACACGCTGTGGATCAGCGCGGCACAATTGCGCCGTATGTTGCGCGATGATGAGGAACTTGCGCTGCTGGATGTGCGTGAGGAGGGCCTGTTCGGCAAGGCCCATCTGTTCTATGCCAGTTGCGCGCCCCTCGCCCGGCTGGAACTGTTGCTGCCGCGGCTGGTGCCCCGGCGTGGTTGCCGGGTGGTGTTCTGCGAGGCGGCGCACAGTCAGGCCCTGCAGGCCGCACGACTGGCACGCGCCCATGGGTTTGATGCGGCCTTCGCCCTGGCCGGTGGCCACCCGGCGGCGTTGGCCGAGGGTTTCGAGCTGTTCAGTGGTGTCAATGTACCGAGCAAGGCCTTTGGTGAGTACATCGAAAACCGCTGCCGCACACCTTCACTCAGCGCCGCTGAGTTGCAGGGCGCGGTCGAGTCCGGCGAGGATCTGGTGATTCTTGATTCGCGACCAATGGTGGAATACTCGGTGCGCAATATTCCCGGCGCCATCAGTTGTCCGGGGGCCGAACTGGCCTATCGGGTGCATGCGCTGGCACCGAATCCCCGCACCCGGGTAATCGTCAATTGCGCCGGGCGCACCCGCAGCATCATTGGCGCCCAGTCCCTCATCAATGCCGGTATCCCGAATCCGGTGGCAGCCCTGCGCAACGGCACCATGGGTTGGCATCTGGCCGGTTATCCTCTCGAGGAAGGCATGGCGCGGGTTGCTCCGGCAGTGGCAAACCAGGCATTGGCCGCGGCCCGCCAGGCTGGGCAGCGGCTGGCGCAAAAATTTCAGGTACGCGATATCGATCGCAGGGAGCTGGCGCTATGGCGCGAACAACGCGAACAACGGTCGCTGTATGTCTTCGATGTGCGCCACCCCGAGGAATACCGGCAGGGCCATCTGGCGGGTAGCCGTTGCGCCCCGGGGGGGCAGTTGATCCAGGAGACCGAGCAGTTCATGGCCAGCCTGGGGGCGCGAGTCGTGTTAGTGGATGACAACGGGGTGCGCGCCACCCTGACAGCATCCTGGCTGCAGCAGATGGGTTGGCCCGAAGTCCGGGTATTGAAGCCAGGTATTGGTGCAGATGCGGGACTGGAGACCGGCATGGAGGTTCAGCCGCCGGCTCTTGGCCTTGAGGAACTGGTGGTTCGTAGCATTGCGCCAAGTAATCTGAACAGCCTGTTGGCGCTCGGCCAGGCAAAGATTTTCGATGTATCCTTGCATGGCCATTACCAGGATGGGCATATCCCCGGCGCCTTGAATGTGCTGCGATCCGATCTTCCCGAAGCACTGGCCGGCGATGTTGGTCCGGCCGCGATGGTAGTGAGCTCCGAAGAGGGTGAGCTCGCGACCCTGGCGGTCCATGATCTGCAGGCCCTGAGCGGGGTCGATGCCAGGGTCCTCACCGGCGGTAACCAGGCTTGGCAGCGGGCGGGTCTGCCCCTGGAGCCGGGGCCGGGCCGGTGTTTGCACCCACCCGTGGATCGCTATCAGCGCCCTTATGAGAAAGACTGGGGCGATGAGCAGGCCATGCAGGATTATTTGAACTGGGAGGTCGCCCTGATACCCAAGCTCGAGCGTGATGGCAGTGCCCTGTTTCTGTCCGGGGCATGACCCGGCGCAACTGCACAGGATTCGAGTACAGGTACGCTAAAGCACATGGAGAATCATCTTGACATACGCGATGCGGTAGCACGTCTGTGCGCGAATTTTCCGCCTTCGTACTGGCGCGAACTGGATCGGGAGCGCGCCTACCCGAGTGCTTTCGTGGAAAAACTCAACGCCTCGGGCTATCTGGCGATATTGATACCCCAAGACTATGGCGGTAGCGGTCTGGGGGTCTCGGCGGCCGCCGCGGTGCTCGAGGAGATCCATAAGAGCGGTTGCAACGGCGCCGCCTGTCATGCCTAGATGTACACCATGGGCACCTTGTTACGGCATGGCAGTGAAGAGCAGAAACAGCGCTATTTGCCTAAAATCGCCAGTGGTGAACTGCGTCTGCAGGCCTTCGGAGTTACCGAACCGGGCAGCGGCAGCAATACTCTGGCCTTGCGCACAAGCGCCCGGCGCCAGGCCGACGGCAGTTATGTGATCAACGGCCAGAAAGTCTGGACCTCCCGGGCCGAGCACTCCGATCTGATGCTGCTGCTGGCCCGCACCACGGCCCGGGAGGAGCTGACCCGGCGCACCGGTGGCCTGTCAACCTTTCTGGTCGACATGCGCAGCGCCCTTGGCAAGGGCCTGGAGATCCGCCCGATCCGGACCATGATCAACCACGCCACCACAGAAGTTTTTTTTGACAATCTCGTGATCCCCGGCGACAGCCTGCTGGGGGATGAGGGCGAGGGCTTTCGCTACATTCTCGATGGTATGAATGCGGAGCGGATTTTGATCAGCTCGGAATGTCTTGGTGATTGTGACTGGTTCATCAGCAAGGCGGTGGCCTATGCCAATGAGCGGGTGGTGTTCGAGCGGCCAATCGGTAAGAACCAGGGTGTCCAGTTTCCCATTGCCCAGGCCTACCTGGCAGCCCGGGCGGCGGGCCTGATGCGGGATCGGGCCGCAGAGCTGTTTGAAGCCGGTGCGGCTTGTGGTGAACAGGCGAACATGGCCAAGTACCTGGCCTCGGAAGCGTCCTGGCAGGCCGCGGATATGTGCATGCAGACATTCGGCGGCTATGCCTTTGCCGAGGAATACGACGTGGAGCGTAAATTTCGTGAAGCCCGGCTCTACCGCACCGCGCCGATTTCGAACAATCTGGTGCTGTCTTATCTTGCCGAACATGTTCTCGATCTGCCGCGTTCGTACTGATGCCGTCCGCCGGGGAATAACGCAATGAGTGAACAGACCTACGCGGTGCACGCGATTCGCTATGCCTGCCGAGATGGGGTCCGCGGTCAGCATCTGCTCAATGCCGATCCCCACGATGCGCCGATGCCCATGGATTACTTCATCTGGGTCCTCCACAACCCGGCCCGGACCCTGGTGGTCGATACCGGTTTCAGCCGGGCCGAAGGGGAGAGCCGGGGACGGACTTTCCTGCGCTGTCCAGCCGCCAGCCTGGCCCTGCTGGGCTTGGATGCCGCCACGGTTGAAGATGTCATCATCACTCACATGCACTATGACCACGGTGGCAACCTGGGTAAATTTCCCGCCGCGCGCTTTCATGTTCAGGATCGGGAACTGCATTACACCACCGGTCGCGCCATGACCCACCCGGCGTTGCGCCAACCCTTCAGCGTGGGGCATGTCACCGAATTGGTGGAACTCGTGTATGCCGATCGGGTGTGCTTTCATGACGGCCACTCGGTGGTGGCCCCCGGGGTCGAGGTGCACCGGGTGGGCGGGCATACCCGGGGCCTGCAGGTGGTGAGCGTGAAGACCCGGCGCGGTACCCTGGTACTGGCCTCCGATGCCAGTCACTACTACGAAAACATGGAAACCGGTGCGGTGTTTCCACTGGTGGAAAATGTTCTGGAAATGCTTGAGGGCCACCGGTTCTTGTATCAACTGGCGGATTCACCCGCGCACATCATTCCCGGCCATGACCCGCGGGTGATGCAACGCTACGGCGCGCCGGACAGCCAACTGGCGGGCATCGTGGCACGTCTCGATGTGCCTCCGGCACAGGACTGAACCGCCAGGGGTATCCAAGGGACTCCATGGGGATCCACCGCGTGGGTGACTCACTTTTAAACAGGTAAAAAAGCATGCAAAAATCACTGGACGGAATCCTGGTGATCTCCATGGAACAGGCAGTGGCGGCGCCTTTTTGCAGTTGCCGATTGGCCGATGCGGGAGCGCGGGTTATCAAGCTGGAACGCCCGGAAGGTGATTTCGCCCGGGGCTACGATCAATACATCAAGGGCCTGGGCAGCTATTTTGTGTGGCTGAACCGGGGCAAGGAATCCCTGTGCATCAATCTGAAACTGGCGGCCGACAAGGCCCTGCTGGAACGCCTGCTGGCAAAGGCGGATGTATATATCCAGAACCTTAAACCCGGTGTCATGGCCGGGGCGGGATTCGCCACGAGCCGCTTGCGCGCGCAGTATCCTCGTCTGATCACCTGCGATATCAGCGGCTACGGGGAGGGTAATGACTACTCACAAATGAAGGCCTACGATATGCTGGTGCAGGCGGAGAGCGGCCTGTGTTCTATCACCGGCTCGCCGGAACAGCCGGGTCGCGTGGGTGTGTCGGCCTGCGATGTGACCTGTGGCATGTTTGCCTACATGGGCATTATGGAGGCGCTCTACGCACGTGAGAAAACCGGCCTGGGCATGGCGGTTGCGACCTCATTATTCGAGGGCATGGCCGATTGGATGGCGGTGCCGTTGATGGTCTACGAGTATGGTGGCAAAGCCATGCAACGCAGCGGTCTCAGTCACCCGATAATTCAGCCCTATGGTGCCTTCGCGACCCGTGGTGGGCCGCCGGTGATGATCGCGATTCAAAATCAGCGCGAATATGTGGATTTGTGCGACAAGGTATTAAAGCGCCCGGATCTCAAATCAGATCGGCGCTTTGCCGACAACCGCCAACGGGTAGCGAATACCGTCACCTTGCGCGAGGAGATCGAAGCCGTGTTTGAGACCCTGGATCGCGCTGAGTTGCTGGCACGCCTGGGTGCGGCGGGTATTGCCTATGGCGAGGTCAATGGTGTCGAGCAACTGGCCACCCATCCGGCCCTGCGGCGCCTGGAGGTGCCTACCAGCGTCGGCAGCGTCAGCCTGAGTGCTCCGGCAATCCGTCGTAACGGTCAGAGCCCGGACCCTGGTCCGGTGCCGGAATTCGCCGAACACGATGCCGCGATTCGCGCGGAGTTCAGCTGAGCGCGGCGCTGGCCGGCCAACTGGAGCGGTCATTCAACCAGTCTGCCGGAATCGGGGCCCTCAGGGACGTTCCGCCAGTTCCCGGGAGGTGGCCATGAGGCGTTCGATGAGGGTTTTCTGAAAGGCCTTGTTGAAACGCATTTGCACCGGGATGGAAGCCCAGTCCATGATGGCGCCTTCAATTTTCACGGCGCTGACGTCACTGCGGGCCTTGACGGTGGCGAAGCGTTCGATGGGCATCAGAAAGCCCGCCTCCCCCACGCAGCCGCCTTTATCGATGATGCCGATCTGCCGGCCATTGATCTCCACCGTGGCATCGCCGCTGCAGATGACCAGAAAGGCGTGCTCGCGCTGGCCTTCTGCGATGATCGCATCGCCAGGCCGGAATTGTTCCCAACTGCCGACCTCCATAACTTCTTCCAGTTCCTTGTCGGAGAAGTCATTAAAAAATTCAAGCTCCCGGGCCCTGGTGAACTTCTCCTCGTCGCTGAGTACTTTATCCACCGGATGTGCTACCTGATCGAGATAGCGGCCCAGGGCCTCGGCGAAATCTTTGCCGAATTTGTATCGTACCGACCGATCCCGATCGATGGCCCGGTGTACGATGTCCGCAAGTTCCGGGGCGATTTCCGGGCGAATCTCCCGGATCGGCGTTGCCTGCTTGGTGGTAATGGACAGCATCAGGGCGGGCAGGGCGCTTTGATTATGAGGTGGGCGTCCGGCCAGCAATTCATAAAGGGTGACCCCCAGGGAATAAATATCCGTCTGACCGCTCAAATCCTCCTCGTTGGCCTGCTCGGGGGACATATAGCGGGGTGAGCCCACCGCGGTCATGAGCTGAGTGGTTTCCGCCGAGGTCAGCTGGGCGATGCCGAAATCTCCAATTTTGGGCTCGCCGTCCTCGGTCAGCATGATATTCGCGGGCTTGATGTCCCGGTGCAGCACTCCCCGGTGATGCGCATAGTCCAGTGCCTTGGCACACTTGTAAATGATTTCCACCACCTGCTGGATGGGCAGCGGGTTGTTGGGATCGCAATGGGTTTTCAAAGTGGCCCCGCCCGGTACGTATTCCATGACGATATAGGGCTGGTCATCCGCCTCCCCGGCATCATAGACTCGCAGAATATTATTGTGGTCGAGGGTTCCGGCCGCTTGGGCTTCGTTAAAAAATATCCGCCGTGCGCGGGTGGAATCCACATCCGGATCCTCCGGGTTGGAGCATACCTTGATGGCCACCTTGCGGTTGATGAACGGATCGTGTCCGAGGTAGACAATGCCCATGGCCCCCCGCCCGGCCACATCCAGGACGCTGTATTTGCCGATCTTTTCGACTTCTGAGGCCATATTCCACTCACCTGACGGGGCCTGCCGGGCCCAGCTAACGGTCCGGGAAGGCAGGCATGAATCCAAATTCTGGCGGCACTTTCTGTACGGGCTTCTCCGCACGGGCGCCAGCCATCGTGCCGGCTGATGATGCTCTTTACAGGAGTGCTAACATATACTGTAACCTTGACTATACAATGAGTTAGCCACGGGCGGAAAACTCTTCCTCCGGCGGTGGCAGTATGGCAGCAAGATTCGGACCGGGCATTTATGGATCACGATCAGCCAACGGGTAAAGAAGCCGGCGCCGAACGCCGTTCCCACGCCCGCTACACCATTGAATTACCCGCTGAGGTAAGCCTCGCGGACGGGCGCGATCAGCGTAACGGACGAATTCTCGATTATTGTATCGGTGGCCTGTTCATCAATGTCGAAGGTCAGGATGATGATTTCCTGATCATGGGTGGTACCCAGATCGGGCGCGACGCAATGTTGCAGGTCCGTTTCAAGGCGCCCGCCAGCAGTGGCGGTGGGCCACAGGATTTTGTGGTTGGGGTGAGGGTCTGCCGGTTATTTCTTGGTGGGATGGGGGTGGCCTTCGATCCGAATCCGGAACCGGCCGCAATTCTGGCTTTACAGGCACTGGCCGATGCGGGCCAAAAAACCCAGGCCGGTGGAGCGGTGGCGGGTGAGCGTGTTCAGCAAGCCATTGAGCTGTGCCACCAGCAAGTGCAGAGCTGGATCAAGGATCACCTCAATCGCCTCTTCAAGACGGCCGCCAATGAACTGTTTATCGAGGCCAGAGATGCCACCAACAACGACATACAGAATGCCTGTATGGATGCCATGAAAAATGTCGACCGGGTCAAGCCGGCGGTCTGCGAGGATGTTCTGAAAAGTTACCAGGGGGATATGAATCAGCTGTTCCCGCAACTGGGCATTGAGTCCAGCGAGCAGGCATCGCAACCAGAACTGGGTATGGAAAGTGAACTGTCCCTGGTGGATACCGGAAGTTTTGATGATTGGGTCACGATCAAAAATATGATGAGCCGGGCCGAGCCCAAGCTGCGCGATAGTCTGCATGATCTGAGCCGCAGGCTGACGACCCTTACCACTGCGGCCGTCGATGAGTTGACGAATCCCGCGGGCATTCAGCAATTGTGTATGGGTTTTAACGAGGCCATGCAGAATCTGGGTCTGCAACGGCCCGCCCGCCAGGCAATCTATACCAGTTTTGAGGGTGTCTTGATCGGCGACCTGGCAGAGCTGTATACGGATCTGAACAAACAACTGGAGGATCTCGGCATACAGCCCGAGGCCGAGCAGGCGAAACCCAGCAAGTCCAGGCGGCCACCACAGCGCCCACCCCAGGCTGACAGTCCTCCCGTCCAGGAACAACCGCAGGCCCATGGGGAGACTGGCTCATTCGATGCATATGAGGATTATGGCCAGACGGGCTACCCGGGAGCTGTCCAGCCGGCCGCCGCCGGTAGCGCACCGGTTCAACACCCGGGCACGCCTTCTCAGGCGCCGCAGGGTGCCAATGCCCAGCCCCCCGGATCCCCGCAGGCTGCAGCGGTGAATGCACCTCAGTCCGCGCCCGTCCAGGGGCCACCGGGCTATGCGGTGCCTCCACAACCGGGCACTGCGATGCCTCCACAACCGGGCACTGCGATGCCTCCACAACCGGGCACTGCGATGCCCCCACAACCGGGCACTGCGATGCCCCCACAACCGGGCACTGCGGTGCCCCCACAACCGGGCACTGCGATGCCCCCACAACCGGGCACTGCAGTACCCCCGCAACCGGGCACTGCGGCGCCTCCACAACCGGGCTATGCGGCGCCTCCACAACCGGGCACTGCGCCAGCTGGACAGTCAGTCCCAGCGCAACCGGCTGGGGCACCAGCAGCCTCGCCCATCAGTCCCGATGGTGCCAGGCAGGCCATCCGCAATTACACACCGGCTTATCAATCGCCTATTCAGCCGGCCACCCCGCAGGTCGGCATGGCTCAGGCCTATCAGGCGGCGCGTAGCCTCATGGGATTGCAACGGGCGGTTGCCAGTGGTGGCGACGTCGCCGCACTGGGCGACACCGGCAGTTTGCCACCCGCCGCCGGGGCACCTTCGGCACCGGTCATGGGCGCGCTGGACCAACTGCAAGCAACCCCGGAGTTCAATGCTCCGGTTCCCGGTCAGGGTCTGCATTTACGTGAGCGTCTGGAGAAAAGCCTTGCGCGGGACGGCATCCAGCTCAACAATCAGGAACGTGAAGCGGTGCAGGTCCTTTCCAGCCTGTTGGAATCCATCATTGGCGATCCCCTGATCCAGGGCAATATGAAACCACGGATTCAACGTCTGGCGGTTCCACTGACCAAGGTGGCCCTGCAGGATGAAGGATTTTTTGCCGAAGATCAGCATCCGGCCCGCCAGGTGGTGAATCGTCTGGGAATGCTGGGGCTGCCCGATGAACTGCCCGACAGCGCCGAGGGCGATTCACTGAAAGCAAATATCGATCCGCTGCTCGAACGGATCATGGCCGATCCCCATGCCACACCCCAGACCTTCGAAAGCGTGTTGCCGGATCTCGATGCCCTGATTCAACGCCAGCAATCGCAATTTTCCGAAAACATCGAACACTTGATCGAAAACCGTACCCAGCAACAGGCGGTGCTGTCCAGCCGTCGCGGATCGCAAGATGGTGGCGAGGCCAGACCGGTGTCTGCGGAGCTGCGTCCCTGGTTTCAGCGCACGGAACGCTTGAAAGTGGGTGATGTTGTGGCCTTCAACGCCGGTACTGAGTCGCCCCAATCCCAGACCCTGGCGTGGGTCAATGAAGACCGCAATGCCTTCGTGTTTGCCGACAACAGCGGCCGCAAAACCAACTCCATGGGCCAGCAGGAACTGGCTTTGGAAATGCTGCGTGGCTCGGCGAAAGTACTGGAATCGGCAGACGTACCGGCGATGGATCGGGGTGTTTACGACATGTTGCACCGGATTCACCGGGATTTGTCCGAAGAAGCCGAACGTGATTCGGTCACTGGTTTAATGTCCAGCAGTGCGTTTGAGAAAGAACTCGAAGAGGCCATCAGCCGGGCCCAGCGCAGAGGCTCCAAGCATGCTCTGTTGAGCCTGGATCTGGATGGATTTTCCCGCGTCAATGAAAACTGTGGGCGCAAGGCCGGCGACAGTCTGCTGCGCAAACTGTCGCGTCTGCTGAGCCGGCAATTGGAAAAATCCGGCGCTATTACCCGCCTGCACAGCGACGAATTTTTAATTCTGCTGCTGGATCACAATTATCGCGAGGCCAAGCGATTTGCCGATCGTCAGTGTCGTGCGATTGAAAATTCCAGGGTGGTCTTTCAGGGTGAGCAATATCCAATCACCGCCAGCCTCGGCCTGCTACCCGTGACCCGGGCCGGTGTCAGCGTCAAGGAACTGATCGATAACGTCCAGGCAGCCATGCTGGTGGCCAAGCAAAATGGTGGTAATCAGGTTCACCTGTTCGATCCCGATGAACAACCCGCGGTCATTGCCAAGGCGGGTTCCGTTGGTACGGAGGAACTCAGCCTCCAGGTCCTGTTCGAACAACAGGGCCTGACCCTCATGCAACAGAAAGTTCCGTCTGTCACAGAGGCGGATGATAAAATTCACCGGCAGATACTGATCGGTATCAGACAGCCCGATGAGCAGGTAGTGCCGGCAGATCGGGAATTACTCAACGCCGCGGAAGTGTCCGGTCAGAGCTCCAGTGTCGACCGCTGGGTCATCCATGATGCCCTGGCGTGGATGTCCACGCACCGCCCGAAACTGCTGAAAGCCGCTGGATTTTCCCTGCGACTTTCAGCCGGCACCCTCAAGGAGGCGGATCTGCTGGAATATGTGGTGGCGGAACTGACCGAATCGTCCGTACCGCCCGCGAAGGTGATCTTCATCATTCCAGAGTCGGTAGCCATCGATCGGCTTTCCAGCGCCGTCGAGTTCATCACCAGCCTGCGCGAATACGGATGCCGGTTTGCCATCGATGATTTTGGCAGCGGCCACACTACATTTTCGTATCTGAAAACCCTGCCGGTGGATTTTGTGCGCATTGATAGTGGTTTTGTCAGCGAACTCGGCGACAATGACAGCGACTATGCAATGGTCAAGTCCATCAATGAAATTGCGCATCTGCTGGGTAAGAAAACCATCGCCGAAGGTGTGGCCGATGAAGCGGTGTACGAGAAGTTGAAAAGTCTTGGCGTTGACTATATGCAGGGGACACACGCCGGTGAAGCCACGCTGCTGGATTGAGCGGTTGACCCCTATCCGGGCCTGCTAGGATTCGAGCCTCGAATCAGCGTAAATATCCACCTCGAGCAGTTCATAGGCGCGTTCCTTCACCTCCCGGCCCTTGATATCGATTGGGCCGATATCCCGGGCCTGGACAAAGTTCTGGACCAGGGAATAAGTGGATGCGCCGAGCAGTATTTGCCCGCCACCGGCATTTTCCTGAAGGCGTTTGGAGACATTGACCGCATCACCAATCAGTGTGTACTCCATGCGTTCCTTGCCCCCAACGTTGCCCGCCAGGGCGTTACCGGTATTGACACCTATCCCGAAGGACAGTTTTCCGCTACCGGCACGGGAATTGAATTCGCGCATTTGCCGGCGTATTTCCCAGGCGGCGATGACGGCCTGGCGGGCATGTTCCATGACCGGCAGCAGCGGAGAGTTGAAATGCGCCATCACCGCATCGCCCATGTATTTGTCAATAATGCCGTTCTGGGCTTGAATCGTGGCACTGGCGAATCCGAAATAGGTGTTGATCATGTCCACTACTTCCCCCGGATCCCGGTGCTCGCTGTAGCTCGTGAAGCCGCGAATATCGGCAAACAGCACTGACACCTCCCGGCGGGCGCCGCCCAGGTGTAATTCATCCTGCTCGGCAAAGGACTCCACCAGCGCTGAAGGCAGATAGCGCTTGACCATGCCGCGTTCACGTTCAAAACGAACCTGATCGGTACGGTCGTCGATCACCATCACCGCGCCGATTGCCTCATTGTCCGAATCGCGCAGCGGCGCCGCTTGAACAGCGATGGAAACCCGGCCGCGGCCACTCAGGGGCCCCTCGATAATATTATGCACAACCACTTCGCCGCTGGTATACACCTCGTCGAGTACCTGGGTCAGGGCGCCGTCGAAAACCGTTGACAGTTTGGCGTAACGTTGCTCCAGCAACGTACCCAGACTCTCTGACAGCATTGTATCCGCGGCCTTGTTGATGAGGGTGATGCGGCCATTGCCGTCAGTGGCTATCACGGCACTGGCAACCGACTCGAAGACGTTGTGCATCATGTTGCGGGCGAGGGTGACATTGTTGAACAGGCGGGCGTTCTCCAGGGCCGCTGCCGCCTGGTTGGCGAAGGCGGCGGTGAAGTCCCGATCGGCACTGGTGAATATATCCGTCTGAATGCGGTTGTCCGCATAGATCACTCCTTCGACAATTTGATCCATGCGGATGGGCACACAAATAATCGAGCGCAGGGAATGCAGGGCCACGCTTTCCTGATCACTGAAGCGGGGATCGGCTGCGGCATTGGTGGTGACGATCGGTTCGCCGCTATCGACAACGGATTGCACAATTGTGCGACTGATGGCAAAAGCGGATCCCTCGAGTTCGTCCATATCAATATTGTGAGAGATGCGTACTTTCATCTCACCGCTTTGTTCATTCTTCAGCATGAAAAATGCCCGCTCGGCGCCTGTCAAATCCACCAGCATATGCATGGCCTGCTCCAGCACGCCCTCGAGATCCAGCGTTGAATTGAGCCCCTCGGCGCTTCTGGCAAGAGCGGCGACCTGTTCCCGATCCCGCAACTGCTGGGTGACATCATCCATCAGCTTGACCAGGGGTTCCTGGAATTCGTCGAAGGAGGTATTGATCTGCCCGCCAAGGGCTTCGAAGAGCATCAGACTGGCCACCATCTGGCGGATGGCTTTGTCCTGCTCGGCCTTGGGCTGCGCGGAATCGCGGGCTTCACTCAGGCGTCGCAGGGAGACCTGCTGACCGTCCACAGCCTCGCGGAATTTGGCCAGCAGGCCGCGTAACTCCACGACCTTGCGCTGGGTGTGTTCCACACGCTCCAGAGGTGTCGAACTGTGTTGGTGGGATTTGCCTATGCTGTGCATGCTCGAATGTACGCTGAACCTGCTGGTGAGATATGAATCCGGGCTCTAGGAGCCTGTCGGACTTAGGATGCTCTACTCGGCAACAGCTCCTGCGTTGCTCTACCTCCTGCATCCATGCAGTCGTGCGGAAATGTGGTTTCGGTCATATTGAATGATCCTTTTCGTCAAATAGCTACGGCTATTGTCCTCAAACGATCATCCAAACTGCCTCGAAACCACATTCCCTCGCTACGAGCCCCTAAGTCCGACAGGCTCCTAGCCTGGCTGATCAGTGACCCGTAGCCGCAATTTTGACCGCTGGCTAGTGTACTCGACAACCGTCACCAGCGCCCATGGGCATCATCAGAGGGGCCTGGGTCTGGAATTTATTCCCGGGGGAAACTGCGGTAGATATTATAGAGGTCACGGATATCCCGAACATAGGAAACGGGCTCAATACCACGCACATAGCCATGCTTGGCTTTACGATAATACTTTGGTTTCGACAACTTTTTCATGGCCACCTCGACATTTCCGAACCAGCGATCCGGGTCCAGCTTCAGTTGCCGTGCGAGGGCTCTGGCATCGAGCAGATGGCCGAGCCCCGCGTTGTAGGCGGCCAGGGCGAACCAGGTACGCTCGCGCACCGGCAGGTTATCGTCCAGACGCCGGTAGAGCCAGTCCAGCATCCGAATTCCAGCGAGGATACTGCTCTCGGGATCGCGAAGATCATGGATGCCGAAGCGTTTGGCCGTGACCGGCAGTACCTGCATCAGCCCCCGGGCGCCCGCCCAGGACTCCACTTCAGGATCAAAGCGGCTTTCACGATACATCAGCGCCACGATCAGAGGCCAGTCAAAGCCGTAATGGGCGGCCTCCCGGCGTACGATATCATCGTAAGGTGAGATGCGCGGCCCTTCAAGGACATGGTTGCGATGGTCATTCAACAGGCGGGCGGGCCGGGGTTTCTCAAAATAGCGGGTATACAGCATATTGTAGAACAGACCCTTGTATTCCTTGTCGATAAAGCGATTCAGTGCCGCGAGTAATTGCGGATTGCCGGCCCGCACGGCCCAGCCGATTGCCGCCGTTTCGGGCATGGAGTAAAGCGCCCGCACATCCTGGCGTTGGCTCAACTCGGCATTCAGTTTATCGGCTTCCACCACGGCCAGATCGTATAGGCCATTGGCTACCCGTTTGATGATCTCTTCGCTGTCGAGCTCTTCCGGGGCGGCCAGCAGTTTGAATTTCAGTCCCTGGTCCTTGTATCGGGACAGGATCTGCCAGTCTACGCTGCTCTTGCGCACGGTCAGTGCCCGGCCGGCCAGATCCACCATGCCCAGGATATCCGGTTCCCGGCGCCTGGCGACGATCACGCCCTGGTGCTGGCGATAGGGGTGGCTGAAGGCAACCCCCAGAGCCTGCCGATGGTTGGGAATGGCCATGGAGGCGGCAATGACATCGGCATCACCCGCCAGCAGTTTCGGGATAAATGCAGCCTGTGACTCCGGCACCAGTATTTTCAGTGACAGGCCATACTGGGCCGCAAACTTGGCCAGTAGCCGGTACTCGAAGCCGAGCGGCCGGCCTCGCCAGATAAAATAATCCGTGGCATTGTTATGGGTCAGTACTCGCAAAATGCCGCGCCGTTTGATGGCTGGAAAATCCTTGCGGCTTTTAAACATGGATTGCCTGGCGAACTGCTCACGGCTGAGGAAGTCGTCCAATTCCGACTTGAGTTCGACTGCCTCAGGGCGCAGTCCGAATGCCAGGCTGGTGGTGCTGCTGATGCGGTTCAAAATTTTTAATTGCGGCCATTGCCTGTCGGCGTCGGTGAGTTGCCGGGTGTCGATGAGGGCCACGTCGAAGCGCAGGTCGCGGACCCTGTCGAGTACCGTAGCGGCAGGCATTTTTTGCGCGATTATCTGTACTTGCAGGTCCGGCAGGCGTTCGCGCAGGCGGTGTAGCTGTTGCCAGAATCCGGACCGCTCGCGGACAATGAGCCGCCGCCCGTTCAGATCATCCAAGGTCTTGATCGGCTCGTTCCTGCGCACCACCAGAGCTTCCCGGAGTTGCTGGATGGGGGTGCTGTAGGCGGCTCCATGGCGTCTGTATTGCGCGATACTCAGGGGCGCCGCAATCAGATCGCCCTGACCGGAGAGTAATTCCGGTATCAGATCCTGCCAGCGTTTAACCGGAATCCAGACCGGGTTCAGAAATTGCTCATCAGAAAACTTGCTGATCAGCTCCCTGAACTCGGCCTGAACACCGGAACGATTGGTATTTTGCGGGACCAGAATTCGAAATTCACGGCGAAAGCGAATATCCAGTAAATCCGCATCGACGCTGCGGCTCGGGCCGTCAACGCTGGCAGTTGCGGTTGCCGCGTGAACTGCCGGAAAATACCAGAACTGCGCAAGCAGGATCACAAGCCCGGCGAGGAGGATCTGCCGGGGTCGCAATCGGAAAGCGCTTTCAGTTTGTATGGCCGGGTTCATCGGACAGCGTACCCACTGTAAGTAGATTGAATAGCGTGACCCCCCGCCGGAATTGCCGAGGCTTAAATCTGCATTATTCATGAACCTGCGAGCGAGACAGTGGGAATGCAGGTTAAAGCTTGTCGAAGAGGCCATTTTGAAGTATCAGGTGAACGAAAGGAATTAACAAATTGTTGCGAATAAATGACCCACCCACGACTACTCTCCCTCAGCCTGACTGGATTTGTATCCGCACATGACCGATGAACACCTAATCTCAGAACTGGCCGCCCTGGTGGCGGAAAACCACTGCCTGGTGGGTAATGCCATGGCGCCATTCCTGCTGGATCAGCGACAACGATACCAGGGTACGGCACTTGCCGTGGTGCAACCGGCCAGTACCCCGGAAGTTGCTGAAATTGTTCAATTTTGCGCCCGTGCCGGAATCAGCATCGTGCCCCAGGGAGGTAATACCAGTCTGGTCGGTGGCGCGGTTCCGGAATCCGCCGGCCCACAGGTTGTGGTATCCATGACGCGTATGAACCAGATTCGCAATCTTGACAAAGACAATTACACCATCACCGCCGAGGCTGGCTGCATCCTGGAACACATCCAGCAGGCCGCCGAGGCGCAAGCGATGTTATTCCCGCTCAGTCTCGGTGCCCAGGGCAGCTGCCAGATCGGCGGTAATCTGGGTACCAATGCCGGTGGGACCGGAGTGCTCAAATACGGCAGTGCCAGGGACCTGGTCCTGGGTCTGGAAGTCGTACTGGCCGACGGGCGCATCTGGAATGGCCTGCGCAGACTTCGCAAGGACAATACCGGTTACAAACTGCAGCAACTGTTTATCGGGTCCGAGGGCACCCTCGGGATCATTACCGCGGCGGTCCTGAAACTGTTCCCCCGCCCCCGGGAAGTGCACACGGCACTGGTGGCGCTGGCCGGCACCCAGGCGGCGGTTCAGCTGTTGGCGCGGTTGCGCGAGGCGAGTGGCGATTGTGTGGTGACCTTTGAATACATGAACCAGACCAGTGTACAGCTGGCCATGGATTATATGCCGGGCAACCGCAATCCCCTGGCCGACCAGCAACACTATGTACTGTGTGAAGTTGCAGGCGGCAGTGGCGACGGGCGGCTCAGGCAGGGTATGGAAACCGCGGTCGGCGATGCGCTTGAAGCCGGTGAGGTGGTGGATGCGGTGCTGGCGGAAAGTGTGGCCCAGGCGCGGTCATTGTGGCGCATCCGGGAGTCCATCCCCGAAGCCCAGGTGCGTGCCGGTCCCAGTATCAAGCACGATGTGTCGGTACCGGTATCGTCAATTCCGGAGTTGCTTGAACGGGGCAGTGCGTTGATTCGGAATCTGCTTCCGGACGCTTTGGTGGTCGCTTTCGGGCACATTGGCGACGGCAATATCCACTTCAACGTCAATCAGTCACCGCTTGCTGGCGCTGCCGACCTCGATTGCGTAGCCGGAGCAATATCTGCTGCTCTCTATGCCCTGGTAGCGGAACTGGACGGCAGTTTCAGCGCCGAGCATGGCGTCGGGCAACTCAAGCGTGAGCAACTGTTGATGTACCGAACACAGGTCGAGGTCGACATGATGCGGCGGATCAAAGCCGCCCTCGATCCCAAGGGAATTTTTAATCCCGGGAAAATATTCAAACCTTAGATCTGAGCTACGACAGGCCAATCGCTGTCGGTATCTCCTCGCGCTTCAGCATCTGACTAAATCGCTGATCGTTAATGTCCATCAGGTGACCCTCGGCTGGCCCCCCTCGCCCGCGGAACGTGGGTAGGGGGGG
>Ga0114931_10002326_pt1 | contig 24206 bp, 37 predicted proteins | sample 2SBtaG_FD_89579 | JGI IMG/M metagenome (GOLD analysis project Ga0114931, IMG submission 89579) | Deep subsurface microbial communities from Kolumbo volcano to uncover new lineages of life (NeLLi) - 2SBTROV14_V59a metaG | ecosystem: Environmental > Aquatic > Marine > Volcanic | place: Kolumbo... | reverse complement strand
TTCTAAAGCTCGTAGTATTGATATTGATAACACCAAGATAGACTCAGATTTAACAGATTTTCCACTTCTAGTTAATTTATCAACTTCAGCTGGTACAAATAACTATGATGCAAGTGATATATTTGACGCTGTAGGTTCTGACTACAATAAGCTTAAAATATATGATTCTGACGGCACACAGCTTTATACTGAAGTTGAAAACTGGGATGCTACAAATAATTCTGCTCAACTGTGGGTTAAAGTACCAACTATTTCTAGTTCTACTTCTACTCGCCTTACTCTAGATTATAGCACTATTTCTGGAAGTAATGACTATATTAGTGATGATCCAACAGCAAAGGCTATAAATTTAAGTGTGGACGAAAATAATGTAAGTAATTATGATCCAAATAGCGTTAATGATCCATGTGTAATTAAAGAAAGTGATACTTCATATAAGATGTGGTATTCTGGGTCTGGTTCTGGCCCACACTGGAGAATTATGTATTGTACTTCAACAGATGGAATAAACTGGTCTAATCATCAAATGGTAATAGATGTTGGTAGCACAGGTAGTTATGATTCTCATCATGCTTATAAGCCTTCTGTAATTAAAGATGGCAACACATATAAAATGTGGTATGCTGGTGATGATGCCACCTATAACAGAATAATATATTGTACTTCAACTGATGGAATAAATTGGTCTAATCACCAAATGGTTATAGATAAAGGTAGTGCGCCTAGTAATTATGATGTTCATGCTGCTTATGCACCTTGTGTAATCAAAGATGGTAGTACGTATAAGATGTGGTACAGTGGGTCTGATGGAACACATATGAGAATTATATATGCTACCTCTACAAATGGAACTTCATGGTCTAACTTTCAATTAGCAGTAAATTATAATAATATAAGTTATGATAATGCAAATGTTTCTAAACCAATAGTAATTAAAGAAAATAGTTCTTCATATAAGATGTGGTATACTGGTAACTATAATAGAATAATATATGCCACATCTACAAATGGAACTTCGTGGTCTAACTTCCAATTATCAGTAGACATTGGTAGTGAAGGGACTTATGATTCCGCACATTCTGAAAACCCTTATGTAATTAAAGAAGATTCTAATTTATATAAAATGTGGTATGTAGGTCATTCTGGACATAAAAAAATTCTTTATACTACATCTGAAGATGGAAAAATTTGGACTAAAAATGTAGTGAATAGAGTTTGGGAAGATGATTTTTCAGCTGTTTATCATATGTCACAAGATCCTACTGGGGGGGCAGGTTGTATTTATGATTCTACTTTAAATGCTAATCATGGTACGCCAAATGGTAGTATGACTAATAGTGATTTAGTTGATGGAAAAATTAGTAAAGCAATAGAATTTGATGGTCAGGATGATTATATTGCCATACCCTCTAATCAAAGCATTTCTACAAGGGGAGCTGGTACAACTAGTTTTTGGTTATATCGAAATGATGATGGTGGTGTTGATGGGTATATATATCAAAAAAATGGTCAACCTATAATTTATACTGGTGGTGCTGGCACTGATTTACAAGTATTCTGGTCTAGTGCTCACGGCCTTCTGGTGGATGGGAGTTATAGTGATCAATATGATAACCTTGGTACCGGATCTTGGCACTATATTACATTATCATGGAACAATTCTAATACTCTTTCAATATATATAGATGGTGAAGTATGGAAAACATATACTGGTTTGAGTCTTCCTACCTCTACAGATGCTTATGAATTTGGACGCTATTATAATACTAATTATTTTAACGGTGTACTTGATGAAATACATATGTCAAAAATAGCAAGATCAGCAGATTGGATTAAAGCAACATATTATTCAAATTGGGATAATTTAAATTATTGGAGTTAATATGACTAATCCATAAATAGTAAAAAGGATAACACAATATGTCTAATATATCAAAGATATCAAATATACCAATTAATAATACAGCTAAAATTTATGAGATAAATAAAAGTAATATAGCTGAAATAAATGGAATGAGTTTAACAGCTCCTATAGATAGTTATACTAAATTATTGATGTCAATGGAGGGTAATTCTTCTGATGAAGTACACGATTTAAAACTTAAAGGAAACATAAAATTTGTTTCAGACGAAAAAAAATTTGGAAATTATTCTAGTTATGCTAATTCGTCAAATGATTTTATCTCTATCCCTGATTCAGACGATTGGTATTTAGGAACTGAAGATTTTACAATAGAGTGTTGGATAAGACCAATAAATACTACAACAATACCTATTTATGGGCAACTTAAGAATGGGACATCTAACCAAAATAGAATAATGTTGGGATATTGGTCTGGTGCTTGGAATTTTTATGTACGTGCTTCTTCAGACCCAATAATATATATTTCTGTATCAGATACGGTTATTGCTAATGAATGGATACATATAGCAATAACTAGATCAGGAAATAATTTTAGACTTTTTAAAAATGGTATTCAACTTGGTACAACGCAGACTAATTCAAATGCTATACCAAATAATACTGGATTGGCTTATATTGGAGCAATTAATTATTATTCTACATGGCCAGTTACTTTCCGTGGTAATATGGATGAATTCAGGTTTTCAAAAGGCATCGCCAGATGGACTTCTAATTTTACGCCGCCAACATCTCAATATACAACGGATTCATACACAAAACTATTAATACATTTCGATATTGACAGAGGCCTGTCAGGGCATTCTGTAACCTCTTATGGAGAAATGGAAATACGTAATTCTAAAAAGAAAATGGGTGATAGTTCTATGTATTTCAATGGCAGCTCATATCTAATGTTGCCAGATTCTGAGGATTGGTCATTTGGATCAGAAGACTTTACCATAGATTTTTGGTATAATTTTATTGAGGATAGATTCAGCCATTTTGTAGGGCAATACACTATGGGTTATAATGTTAATAATTCATGGAGTGCAGCATATGACTATAGTACACATAAATTAAGGTTTGAGTATTCAACCACAGGTAGTGATTATCATTCTATATTAAGTGATGTATGGACACCTGTATTAGATACTTGGTACCATATAGCCTATGTAAGAAATAATAACACATTTACCTTTTATGTGGATGGGCAGGCTAAAGGATCTTACACCTTTAATGCTAGTATAGCTGACTCTAGTAAATCTTTCTTTATAGGAAGAAATGATTATAATTTTACTACTGGAGGTTATTGGATGCTCAAGGGATATATGGACGAGTTAAGAATTTCAAAGGGAGTGGCTCGATGGACATCTAATTTCACTCCTCCAACTAGTGAATATTAAGGATTAATCAATGTTAAATAATTTAGAAGATGATGTATTTAATAAAATAATAGCTTTTGCACATTTAACAGATAGAACTTGTGGCCTAAAACACAGTAAAGAAGATCCATCTAAAGAGCACCCTGCGATAGATTATTTATGCCAAAATGTAGGGAATAAACTAACCGGAGAATATGTAGAACAACTACAGATACCAATATGTAAGGAGTGTGTAGAAGCATTATCAGATGAAGACTGGATTTTAATGTATTGTTTAAAATGTAATAATTCGCAGTGGATTTATAGACCTAAAGCAAAAAAGAATTACCCGGAGGGTAATTTGGTGTATTGGTTAAATGAATGCCCTCATTGTATTAAAGTTAATGATACGTATAATAAAGAAAATTAAGGAGAGATCAAAAAATGAGCGCAATTTCAGAGTTTATAACACAAACTAATTTCAAAACAAACATAGCAGATGGGCATTATAGCGGTATTACTTCCAGAGTATCAGTAAGTTCTAATAATTTTGGTAAATTTGCAGTATTGTATATGACTTCTAATGGTTATGAACTAGCAGGTGCAAGTACTGATACTAAGACTCCTGGTACTGTAATGGCTTTAGAATCAGGTACTGGAGCAGAAATCTTGGTGTTGAAATCTGGTTATGTAAGAAACTCTTCTTGGAGCTTTACAACCGGACAACCTGTTTATTTAAGTACTACTGATGGAGACATTACACAGACTAAACCTGATGCTACAAATAATGCTGTACAATACTTGGGTGAGGCTTATAGTTCTGATATTTTAAATTTTAAACCAGATGCTACTGTTATAACTCTATCTTAGTGGGATAAACCACTGAGCATTGATTTACAAGTAAAATTGAGGGTATAGATTTGATTAATTACGGTATTACTGATGAGGCTATCAAATACATTTATAAACACAGTAACTTCATGCCTTATGACGATGTAAATACCCAACCAATAGGTTGTAAATATAGTGATGGGTATGCTAATATTAATGCGGAACTTTATGACAAAAAGGAAGTAAATGGAATTATATTATTATTATTTAAATATTATTTAAAAGATGATGTAGTAGTAAAGGAAGTTGTTCAGGAAATTAAAAATGAAAAGGTGTTTCTATGCCTTGAAATTAATGGTATAAAAAAATTCAAATGGAAAAAGGATGAATAGAATGACTGTTAAAAAAATGTCATCTGTAGAATCAATTATTCACCAACTTAATGAACAACTTCAAATTATAAGAAGTAGTGTTGAGCATTTGGCAATGGTGTTAGATTTGTCAAATGAAAACACTGTGTTTCTTGATAACGTAGTTGCTGCGGTGGATAATATAACTAAAAATATAGTTCAAATAAAAACATCTGATATTAAGCAATATAATAAAAAAACAAAAATAAATTACAATGATTTATCTAAAAAATTAGGATCATCTATTCTTATAATAGATGATGAAAAAGATATTGTAGAAATTTACAAATATAATCTTGAAATTCTAGGATTTAAAGTTTTTTGCGCAAATAGTTTCTTAGACGGTGTAAGCATTCTTGATGAAGAATCTATTGACGTTGTTATATTAGATATTATGTTACCTGATGCATATGGGTTTGATTGTATAGATGTTATCCTTGATAAAAATAAAAATATAAAAATAGTTGTTACTACTGGTAAACTAGATGAACTAGAACAAAATTTAGAATATTTAAAGGATAAGTGTGTTATTCTAACTAAACCATTTTCTACTAGGGCACTGTTGGCAGCCATATTATAACTTAACTTATGTGCCATTTTTAATTGGCGCGGAAGGAGAGGTAATGTATGGAAAAACAAGGTAATAAAAGCTATAATGTAACAGAAAAATGGTGGAGTGAGCAAAAAGATACACTGATAGACAACATTAACGAGGCAATGAAAGAAGAAGCTGCCAATCAAGATGTCCTAGAGATTATGCTAGAATTAGTGAAGGCCGTAAAGGTTAGGCTTAGTATTCAAGAGTATTATGATGAAGAAAAGGAGGATTAGCTTTGGCACGAAGAGGTTGGACTTACACTGAAGAAAAGATTTTATTAGACAATTATCGAGATAGTACCATAAAAGAACTGGAAAAGTTATTGCCTTCAAGGACAAGGGATAGTATTAACAAGAAAATAAAAGTATTTAAGGCATCTGGAAAAATAAAGGAAGGAAAATCGGAAGAAGCAATAAACAGAGCATATCTTCAAAGAAAAAAGGAGATTTAGCATGACTGATGGTCCAGCATTTCTAAAGGATTCTATTTGTAGTAAATGTTCTCATAAGGTTAGAAGAGTCGTGGTTCCAGTGGATACTTCAGGATGGGATTTTGATGTTTATGACCAAGAGGATTATGTAAAAGCGTTGGAAAATGGTGATGAGATAAAATTTGAACATATTATGTGTGCAAAACTACATCTTGATTTAGATCACATTGTTTTAGAATGCGAATGTTATTGTGAAAAAACAAATACAAATGGCTGTCTAATAAAAGATGAAAGGGTACTTGATTTATTGACTTAAAATGATTCATATAAAGACATACGCTGAAATCTTAAAAATTAAAGAAAGCTGTAGAATAGTTGGCAAAGTTTTGAAAGCAATGAAGAAAAAGGCAAAGGCTGGTATTACTACAAGTTATCTTAATCAAGAAGCGGAACGGATCATAGAGCAAGAGGGGGCAATTCCGGGGTTCAAAGGATATAAGGGGTATCCATATACATTGTGTACATCAGTAAATGATATCGTATTACATGGATTTCCAAATGATAAGGAATTACAAGAAGGAGATATTTTAAAGATAGATGTTGGGGTATTTAAAGATGGGTTCTATGGCGATGCTGCAACTACTATTCCAATAGGAAAGATTAGTTATAAAGATAAGTTATTACTAAAATGTACAAGTAATGCTTTAGATAAAGCAATACGAGTAGCTAAACCTGGAAACCCTCTTGAGTATATTTCATATGTTATTCAAAAATATGTAGAAGGTAAAGGTTTTAATATTGTAAAATCTTATGGCGGTCATGGAATAGGCAGAAGACTTCACGAAAAACCATTTATAAAAAATTTTACTATTAATAAGAATAAGGGACCTATATTAAAACCTAATATGACAATTGCTGTAGAACCAGTAACAACATCTGGTAATGATTTAGAAATAATACATAAGAATGGGTGGTCTATTTGTATGAAAGATGGAGCCAACACAGCCCATTTTGAACATACTATTCTGGTAACTGAAGGCAAGGCGGAGATTTTAACCAAGAATTAAAGGGGATAGGATTTATGGATTACAGGTCAAGTACTAATACACCATGTATTATGTTTCCAATTGATATAACGACAACTAGAGAATTTGCAGAATGGGCACAATCACCTCAGACAGGTATGTGGTTCTTACTACATAGTACAACAGTACGAAATAGGTTTAAAACAAAAATTTTTGGAACATACATTTACGATAAATACTATAAAAATGGAATGGTTGTATCGTATCTTACTCAGACGGAAATTAGAAAAAGGTTAAATTATAGAAGCAAAAGTTACATTTCTGAGTCATTGAAAGCATTATGTAAGACAAAGATAATTAAGGAGCATAGGGACAAGTTTAATGGTAGAAGCATTAAACTATATCAAACTGCTGAAGTTTTGGATGTAGAAGAACAACTTGAATCCATGCTCTTAACAAAAGTTTTAAGATGTCAAATTGCCAAAAATAATTTGGCAAAATATAAATAAAGGAGAAATAAAATGGCTGATAATAAAGCAGAAGTTAAACTTGTTGTAAAATTTGGAGAAGAAGTTTATGCTTTACCTATTTCAAAGCTTCCGGAATTAATTAAAGGTTATGGTGAAAAGGTGGAGGAAAAAGGTCTTATTGATTCTATTATGGGCTGGTTTGATTAGTATTAATTTAATGAATATCATTCATGAGCCTGCCAAAAGCGGGCTCATGGATGTACCATTATGAGCACATTTTTGAATAAAGATTTATTTAATGAATATCATTTATTTTAGCTAATTTTGAATAAAGATTTATTTAATGAATATAATTTATTTTAGCTAATTTTGAATAAAAATTTATTTAATGAATATCATTTATTTTAGCTAATTTTTGTCCTAATATGTGGTACCATGAATAATATTTATTAACTAAATAGAATTCATGAGTTCGCTCTCACCGAACTCATGAAAGTTTATACACTATTATACTAGAATAAATAAACTAATCTTATTTTTACTACGTAAAAATAATCTTAGTTGGAGAATAACACTTTACAGCAACTGGCACAGGAAAAATTTATGGCGACGCTCGATGTAAAAATAAAAGAAAATTTTGGTTACGTTTTTTGTGCTGAAACAGAAAAAAAACATGGCTGTTTTTTAGCTCTCAAAACAGGTAAAAATTATGGTTAAATCGAACATTGATATTGACGTCTACATGGCAAATAAAATGCTCAGCAGCAAAAAAGTTAATAGCGATAATTTCTTGTTATCCTTTTTTTGGAAAGGGTACTATGTGAGTTGTTATTGGAGCCCTTCACAAAAGCAGATAAGTTTATTAAACAGTCGTTATGAGTTTTCTGATGAAGAACTAAGAAAACTTACAGAAAACTTTACTAATGTACAATGGGACATTAGATGATGTCCATAAACCGCATGTAAGCGGTCTAATTTGGACTACGATAGACTTTCTCATAGCGGTCCATATGTTAGTATACCTTTTGAAATAAAGTACGCTTAAAACTCAAATAAGGAGAAAAGCTAATGGCTAAAGTTTCAGATTATAGAATTGAAAAGTTTGTAAGCCTTAAAGATACTCCTAATGAATATATTGAAGGTAAATACGTTACCGTACAATCTAATGGGATAGATTATGGTGATGTTGATACTTCTTCTAGTGGTGTTTCAGGAGGCGGATTAAATTATAATTATTATTTTGATACAGCTACAGATGGCAATGTAGCTAGTGGCACAGTACAGTTTAATTCCGTCAATTATCCAGCTGTAAGTGCAATTAATATTAGTTATTATGACAAAGACAACAATGATTTATCCAACTGGATAAATAGTTGGGATGATAGTGATAAATCTGTAAAAGGAACCCTTACATTTCAAAGTGCTACACATCCTAATAAGTACGCTATGTTCAAACTAAGCGAAACATTGGATACTACTTTTGGATCTGGCGCAGATGGTGATGTTACTATTTCAGGTGTAATTAATTTGAATACAACAGCCGTAGCTTCTGGTAGAAGTTACCCAGATATGGTTGCTTATTCTGTAACTTCAGTTGGATTATCTTCTTGTCAAACATCAGAAGCACCGAATGGTATTGAGGCTGGTGATGCTGTGTTATTAATAAATCTTCGAGGAGCGGGAAACTCTCAAGTTGATAATGTAGGTAACTATGAGGTTTTCATTGTTGATTCAGTAGTAGATACCACCGTATCTTTTAAGTCCAACAAAACTAAGTTTTTTGGTAACAACGGCGGTGACAGTAATATCGGCATAGGAACAGGAGAGACTAATCAAAAAGTAATGTTAATGAGAATTCCTCAATATAACAATTTGACTATTAATTCCGGAGGAGAGATTAAAGGAAATGATTGGGATGGTTGGAAATATGGTGTTGTTTGTTTCATGGTTAAAGGATCGGCATCATTAGTTGGTGATATTACATCGCCTATCGGATATAGATCTGGACATGATCAGAATGGTGAAAGTTATGGTGGTTGGACTTATGGTTTAGGTGGTGGTGGTAGATATTGGACTGATGGTAAGCCCGGTGGTGGTGGAGCATATGCAGTTGATGGTGAGGATGGTACTGGCGGCGGTGGTACAGCCTATGGTGTTGCTTCTTTATCTAAAATTTATTTTGGATCTGCTGGCGGATCAGAAGGCTATCATAGTGGCGGAGAGGGTAGCGGAATGGTAATGGTGTTTGCCAAAACGTTAGATGTTTATGGTACTATTTCATCTAATGGAAGGCCCGGTGATAATAGTGGTGGAGGTGGTGCTGGTGGTTCTATTCTTATAAAATCAAATAAACTAACTTTACATTCATCAACTATTGAAGCATTAGGTAATACCTTTCGTATTGATGGAAGTGATGGACGTATAGCAATTTATTATAATGCTTTAATGGATTCATTATCAAATGTAACTCCTACTCCTTATACAGATTCTTTGACTTCCGGAGCAGATAAAATAGAATATAATAATGATTGGTTAAACAACAGTGGTAATTTCACTGATGGTGAAGAAGTAATCGTATCTTACGCATATAACTACTAGGAGGAAATAATAATGTCAAGTGTCAAGAAAATTTTAGGTGTAGCAGTAGATAGTTTATCGAATATATATGGGTCTGCTATATCAGGTTTTTCTAAAATAATGGGAGTTGATTTAGCTGGAACTACACTATCTGGTCCAATAAATTTTATATTCGACGGTTCTTACACTCCGCCAAATGGTAATGATACAGATTTCTTTTAAAAATATACAATGGTTTGATACCATATTCAGAATAATACTTGACAAATGAAAAATAAGACTTATGTTTAGATAAATGGGGCTGTAGCTCAGCTGGGAGAGCACCTGCCTTGCACGCAGGAAGTCGCAGGTTCGACTCCTGTCAGCTCCACCATCACACAAAGGAAAGGAATTTAAGAATTATGTCGAGATTACCTTACGTTATTGAGGATTATAAGGACGGAGAAAGGTCATATGATTTGTATTCAAGGTTGTTAAAAGATAGAATTGTTTTTATTAGCGGTAGGTTTACGGATGATTTGGCCGATAGTATAGTAGCTCAATTATTATTTTTGGAAGCGCAGGATCCAGATAAAGATATAAATATATATATTAATTCCCCTGGTGGGACATTGACATCTATGTACGCTATTTATGATACTATGAATTATATTAAACCCGACATCGCCACTATAGGATATGGACAAGTTATGAGTGCTGGAAGTTTTATTTTGGCTGCCGGAACTAGAGGTAAGAGATACGCGTTACCTAATACAGATATTATGATTCATGAATTAAGTGGTGGTACACAGGGTAAATACCATGATATAAAAACAGTATATGAACATGTGTCATTATTATACGATAAGATGGCTAAACATTATGTAAGGATGACTGGTAATACTTTAAAAAGAATTCAGGATGATATGAAACTAGATAAATACATGACTCCTGAAGATGCAAAAAATTATGGTAAGTATGGTTTGATAGATAAGATACAAGGAAATAGATAAAATGAAATATAACAAAGAGTTAGGATCAGATTACACGATTAAAAAAGATGGCAGAGTATTAAAACCTACAGGACCAAGGGCTATGCAGATGAAAGCGGCCTTAAAAGCGCAGGAATCTGAAACTGTTCGTATTTTAAGGGAACAAGTTAAAGAGCTTATGGAGATAGTGTCGGAAAGTAAAAGTGCTAATGTAGTACCAAAAGGTTATTCTGCGGATGAGGTGGATAAGGAAATAAATAAAGCCGTGGAACTAGCAATCGTTGAGACAGAAAAAAAATCCAAAGAAACTATTACAGATTTGGAAGAAGAATTGAAATATGTCAAAGAAGAATTTAGAAAGTATAGAAATAAATACAATGATGAACGAATAAAAGAATTGGAGAATAATGTAACTTCCTTAAGGGTAAAGCTAGAAGCAAAAGAAGAAATAATTGAATCACTTAAATCTGCTACCGGTTCTACAAATATTAGTGAACTAGTGGAGTCTCTTAAAAATAAAGTAGATGCTCTGGCGAATAGTACCCTTGATGGTGAAGAATTTATAGATGATCCTGATCGCCCGAAAATAGAGATGAAATTTGTCGATCCTCTAGACGCTACAGCCGAGTCCGTATTAGAACCACATGTAGTTATAGACGAGGAAAAGGGTGTTGAAAATGGTGGTAATATTAACCACAAAGTAAATAAGCTTAAAGATATTTTAGGCAAGTAAATGTGGAGGAATGTAGGTTATGGGAAATAAAGGGCTTGATATTGGCACTAATATGTTGGTTGCAGCATCTGTAGATGAAGAAGATAATATAATATTTAAAATGCAACGAGATGCTTTTTATAGGATTTCTCCTAAGTCAGAAGTTAATAAAAATAGTATACGAATGGGACTAGAGAAGAGAAATGCTAATTTTATTGTAGAGGGGCATGATTTTATTGTAGTTGGCGAAGACGCCCTAGATATTGCTATCGAAAGAAATGACACGGCACAGAGACCACTTCAACGAGGTATTTTATCACCTAAAGACAAGAGCTCCCTTCCGATGCTTAAACTTATAATTGAGAGTTTGGTTGGTAAAGGAAGTAGCGGTGACAAAGTAGTATATTCCGTGCCAGCAAAGCCTATTGATACTACATTTGATATCGTATACCATACAGAAATGATGGGTATGTATTTGAAACAGATGGGATATGATTCACAACCAATCAACGAAGGTTTTGCAATTGCGCTTTCAGAACTTCTAGATGATGGTTTAACTGGCATTTGTTTGTCATATGGAGCAGGAATGACTAATGTAGTGGTTATTCATCAAGGCGATCCGTTGGTTGAATTTAGTATGACTAAATCTGGTGATTTTATAGATCAATCGGTAGGTAACGCTTTAGATATGCCAGCTAGTTTTGTTCAGAAAGAAAAAGAAGCTGGAGTAGATTTGATTAAGCCTAGTAATCAAATTATGGAAGCTATATCAGTTTATTATTCTGCTGTAGTGAATTATACATTTGATAATATTGCTTATGAATTAAAAAAAAGAAAAAAGGAATTGCCTCTTTTTAGGGATCCTGTACCAATAGTTGTATCTGGAGGACTTACATTGGCTAACGGTTTTGAAGATAAAGTAAAGCAAGCTGTATCAAAATTAGATTTTCCATTCACTGTTGGAGAGGTGAGGCGTGCTGAATTTCCGATGAAAGCTGTTGCAAATGGGTGTTTATTGGCGGCTCAATTATAAGAATCATTAAAGGAGTTCTTATATGAGTTCGTTTTCACAATTCAACAGAGTAAAACCGTTCAATTATGTAGATAGAAATGATATATCTACTGAAGTGTCTGGCGATATTCCTAAGATACAGAAGATGTATGGAGTAAATACTTTATATACTAATTTGGTAGGTGATAGAAACGCCAAATCATCTAGTGTAAAGACTGCTACTAGCGGTGATAGTATGTGGCTAGATATATTTGAAGCACTAACTGACTATTATACTAGTACAGGGGAATTAAGTAAGGGGGTAACTAGATCTGAGTTAGAAGCTGATAATTTGAATTATACTGGAGACGGTATTGGATCTAATAAACTTTTTTGGGTGGGCGCAAACAAAAGAAATCTTTATGGTGTTCCTAAGACTGGAAGTTGTCTAGAGCTGTCTTGTGTAGTTCCACCTGATTACAGGAAATTTTGGGATATTGTTAGTATGTCTTCAGTTGACCAAATAGCAAGAGATGAAGGAGCATATGAATTACTTTCTCCATGCTATATTATATATGATGGGTTGTCTAAATCATGGGAAGTGTTGTCGCCATATTTAATAGATGACTTTGATTTTATGGCCAAAAATTCTATAAACACTGCTTTGGTTATTGTTTTTCTTGTAAAACATTTTAGTGATTCTAATAAATTTGCGTTTTATATAAAACCAATAGGAGTTAATAAGGTGTACATGGATTATTTTAGTAGAAGTGAGTATCAACTGGAGGCTGTTGGGTTTAATAACGATCGACAGTTTAGAGTAAAGCCTATAACCGTCACTGAATTTATACAAGACTTACATGGTGAGAGAACTGGATTAACTAAGTCACAATGGATGATTTATGATTCTGATCCTAAAACTGACAATGTCAGCAACATTGTTTCAAAATACATTAAGTTTAGGTTGAGAAGAATTTCTGATGACAATATAGGCAATTTAAGTGTAGGAACTATTAAAATGATTCCCAGAACCAGCGGAGCTTTTATAAAGTGTTTAGTTGTTTAAGCTCAAACGTAAGGAGATAAACTATGAAGATAGCATTAGTTATAGGACATAAGAAAGCAAGGCCTGGGGCATGTAATAAGGATGCCGGGCTTTGTGAATTTGAATTTAATGAGAAGTTAGCACATGATATTGAATCTAAAGGTGAGTTAGAGGATTTACATATTGTGTATAGGCGTACATATAGTAAACTACCACAGGACATAAACAATTTGAAGCCTGATGTTGCAGTTTCACTACATTGTAACGCCTTTAATGAAAAGGCATCTGGATCGGAAGTCCTTTATTATTACTCTTCAGTTAAGGGATAAAAAATTGCCAAAAGCTTCTTGAATAACATAGTAGGAGTGTTGGGATTACCGAACAGAGGAATTAAACCAAAAGGAACTGAGGATAGGGGAGGTTATGTATTAAGATATACTAATGCTCCCTGTATTATATCAGAGCCATTTTTTATTGACAATGATTTGGATTTATTATTGGTCAGGAATAGATATGATAATTTTGTAGCAGCTCTCATTAAAAGTTTTAAAGAAATAGAAAGTATAATAATTTAGGAGGATTTATTAGTTATGAGTGAAAGATATATTGGAAGTGTTAAGTGGTTTAGTAATGAGAGAGGATACGGTTTTGTAATTCCTGACTCTGACCCTAATGTTGAATATTTTGTACATTTCAGTAGTATTATGATGGATGGTTATAAAACATTGAAGGCGGGCCAGATTGTTTCATTCGAATTAAAAGATACTGATAAAGGTATTCAAGCCGTAGATATTAAACTTGAAGGGGAAGCCCCTAAAGAGTAAATAAACATTTACTGCCGTGTGTGTTTTTTTTCTCAAATCAGCTTTAAAAAATAATAAGAGACTTTGGCTGATGGTCTTGTCAAAGGAGGCAGATTATGGTATATGTTAATAAATTTGTTGTTGTAGTTAAGCATAAAGGTAAAGTTTTAAGGGATAGTAATGGTATTGTAAGATTGCCATTTGGTTCTGATTATTCGCTGATGTTAAAGAATAAAAATTCTGTTAAAGCGTTGGTAAATGTTGAAGTAGATGGGAAAGATGTTTTAGATGGCAATTCACTAATAATCGGGCCGAATGAACACACAAATTTAAAGGGCTTTATGTCTGGTCGGACTGTTAGAAATAGATTTAGATTTATAAAGAAGACCAAACAGATTTCTAAGTACCGAGGAGATAGAGTAGATGACGGATTGGTAAGAGTAGAATTTAGATTTGAGAGGCCTATTGCTGAGCAAGTAGTAGTGTTTCCGACATATAAGGAATATGGTACATTTACTTTTGGCAATGGTTATACTACTGATAGTACATTTACTTTTGGCAATAGTTATACTATTAATACTAGTACTTATGTGGATGGTAGAAGCGACGTGAGCTTTAATTCTTCGGCTGGAATAACAGTCCCCGGCGCGGAAACAGAACAACACTTTGTAATGGGAAACATAGGTCAATTAGAGAAAAATTCTAATGTAATTATATTACAACTCAAAGGTTTTACTGATAAAGGTAAGAAGGTCAAAAAGACTATTACTAGTAAAACTAGATTGATTTGTAAAACTTGCGGTAAACATTCTAAATCATCTGCTAAATTTTGTAGTAGATGTGGAACATATATAGGATAAACATTGACATACACGGCAGTAATATTTACGACAGTTAGGGGGGAATTATGTTAGTAGGAGAATTGATATTAAGAAAGAAATTGCTTAAGGACAATATTAGAGATGTTCAAAAGGCATTATCCAAAAAAGAGAAGACTTATTCTAAAGTTACATACAATGGTTTCTTAGATTCATTATTTGGTTATATAGAACAAATAAAAAGTCATGATATTCTTTTAAATAGAAGCAATGAAAAGACCATTATTGTAATAGGTAAAAATAAGGTAAATGTATCAGATGCTGTTTTTCTTAGAGATTCAGTTATGAATAAGATTAACATATTATCTTCTATGATAGATAATAATACTAATGTTGATTTAGATATTTTTAATTTAATTGAAGAGAGAGATAAATTATTAGATGAATTTGTGTATTTGAATAATTTAATAAATGTCAGTGATTGGACCACGGAGATACAATGATTAAAAAAATGTGGGTAAAATTCAATAGTATGGAAGTAGAGTGTTTGTGTGATCATCATCATAGAAAATGTGAGTCTAAGGAATGTAAACCATTTATAGTTAAGTTTATTGAAATAACGGAAGAAGAAAAGCTGAAAGAGGCTAAAGCAAAGTTTGATAAATCATCTAAGAGGTTTCAATCTGAATTAGTAAAGACTTTAAAGGTTATGGATAAGATAAAGAGATAAAGGAGATGGTTTATGCTTATAGGAATAAGTGGTAAAGCCCGCGTGGGGAAAGATACATTTGCAGAAATGTTAGCTGAAGAACTTTATAAACGGACTCATAAGCTTTATGTTATAATGGCATATGCGCACGAACTAAAAAAAGCAGTACAAGCACATTTTAACTTGTCTTATTCACAGTTGTGGGGGGATAAAAAAGAAGTTGAGGATAGACGTTATCCTAAAGGAGATCGTTTTTGGACTGGTAGAGAGATGTTACAGGAATATGGTCAGTTTTTTAGAACGATAGATAATAATTTTTGGGTAAAAAAATTGTTTGATGTAATAGACGACAACGAGTATGAGAATGTGATAATAACCGACTTACGACACCTTAACGAGGTTGATGCCGTAGTAAATAAAGGTGGTTATCATATAAAGGTGGTTAGAAGTGATAAACCAGTGGTTCATAATGATCAACATATATCGGAAACTGCTTTGGATGAGGATTACAAAGTGGATGCACTGGTCTTAAATAACGGAACATTAGAAGAATTAAAAGAGAAGGCATCTGATGTGGTTAAAGCAATCATGTCTATTGAGTCCCTTCGAAAATCTTTAAAGGAGAAGTAAAATGGCAAAGAAAAAAGATAGTAATTTTAACATTAGTATTAATCCTAGTGATGTAGTTTATACTGGGATTTCTAAGTCCAGAGATGGATACAGTTCGGCCCGTATGGTAGTGAAAAGCGGAGATAAAGAGTACCTGTCTATAAATTTGGAATGGGAAGGTGATGGAGTTCCGGGGTTTGCAATGAATCTAATGGCCTTTATGAAAAATAGTGGTATGGAACAATCTGGGGTCTGGACTGGTAAAGAAGAAGCCTATGAAGAATTTTCAAAGAAGTATTGTAATCCAAAGAAGAAGAAAAAAGATACGAAGAAGATGGATACCAAGAATGATGAGTAAGCAGCAAACATAATAAGAGAGGATAAATTATGGCCATTCCAATAGAAGATTTTCAAGTACCACAATGGTCCAGGTATTTAACGAGATACCCGCTTGTTGAAGATAAGACTATGCGGTATAGTACAGTAGTAGCACCTAGGTTATTTGAAGGACGTTTTAACAGTGATAATCCTGCTACTGCTTGGAAGCAAGCCGGTTATAATCCTAATGATAATTCGACACGTGTTCAACATATAAATTTAACAAGTGATGATTATACACTAAGGCCGTACTAAAAGGAAAGGAATTTAAATGGTAACATACGAGGAACGAGTAGAAGTATTTGAACAGGAGTTGGGGCTGATTTTTGATGTAAAGATTAAGGAGTTTACTAAATTTTGTTTGATGGTAGCTCCAGATTATTTTTTCACAGATTGCCCTGCAAGTAGTAGTGGTAAATATCATCCTATAGACGAATTAGGCGCAGATGGCACAATTATTCATACTAAGAAGGTTTTTACCGTTGCTTATGCTTTGAGCAGGGCTTTATCTTGTGAAGAACACAGAGATGAAATTTTAGCTGCTTGTATTATTCATGATATATGTAAGCAAGGCATGGAAAAGACAGGTCATACTGTTAAAAATCACCCAGAATTGGCCGCAGAATTGGTAAAGAAGGTTCAAGAGGATACACAATACTTAACACAAGAATCATATGATATTATCTATAATAGTGTGTTCTTCCACTACGGTCCGTGGACAGTAGAGAAAGATAGAAAAGAGCTCAAACTTTTTACACCAGAAGAATTATGTGTGTATTTATCTGATTACATTGCTAGTAAGAGGGAAATAGATGTAAAATATAAAAGATAACTAAGGATGAGGATTTATGATAACCAGAGAGCTAAAATTAAATTTAACTACTAGACAAAAAAATTTACTTAATCAATGGCTTCGACAATTGATCGGAACTCACACCTTAGAGCATGAGATCTCTAGACTGGAATCGTCTGGAGGTGCCAAATGAGTGTCAATATACAATTTAAAAAGGATATAACAAAGCGTTTAACATCTACTAAAGATGTTGGAGAATTATCTCCTGGAACGGTTAGTAGGAGAGTTACACCAGAAGGTGGAATTAGACGGCATAACGAAAGAATACATAGAGAAAGTAAGATAGCAGACGATCATAAAAATCTACCTTTTACATTTTCTAAACCAAAAAAACCCAAAAAATCTAAATTAGTTAAATGTGACAGTTGTGGCCATATTATGGTTGGAACAATAAACACAGTAGGAGCTATCTGTGAAAACTGTCATAAATTTTCCTCGGTGTCGGAGGTTGTTTATGACTAATAAATACCCCCGTGGCTGTAGAAGGGGTAGACCGGTTGGGTTTAAATTAAGTGAGGAAAGTAAAAGGGCTATAAGTGAGTCTAAACGTGGTCAATGCCATAAGCAGGAAACTAAAGACAAGATTTCTAGATCGTTAATAATTTATTTTAAAACTAAAAATCCAGTATCCGAAGAGATAATAAATTATTATTGTAGAGTAGATAATGATGACGTGTGCGGTTGGGTTAATGATGTTAGAGAATATATAGATCGTGATGAAGATATAATTACAGAAAGATCATTAAGAAATAAACAGAAAATAGAAATAACTTGTGGTTCAAATATAGAATTGTTTAGTCACAAAATAACGCCAGAAATATTAATCTTATTCAAAGAGTATTGTGAGAAAAAAGGCGTTGACACAGATACTGGATTTGATCAGTTATAAATAGGAGTTTATTATGGCAGGTGTTAAAGGTAGAAGTGGAAGGAGGGCAAAAGTTGATCCTAAAAGAATGTTAAAGGAACTGATGCCTGCTTCTGAAATTTACGATGATACAGAGCTTAAACTTTATAATAGTTTAATAGAAGTATATTTAATGGATTTTGATGAAGACGATCTAACATCTAGTGATATGGATGATATTATGGATTTAGCAAAAAATAGGATTATAGAGATAAGATTATTAAAGACTAGTAAAGGTTCGCCAGATAGACAAATAGATATATCAACAGCATTAGAAAAGCTAAGGAAGCAGACTAATAAGATAAAAGAAAATTTGTCTTCTAGACGAAAGGATAGAATAGATCCAAATAAGTATAAAGGGTTCTCAATAGTTGATTTAGCGGTAGCTTTTGATGATGAAAAGAAGCTAAAGTTACAAAATAAAAATAGAGAGTTGTTAGAAAAAGAAAAAGAAATATTGAAAAAAAGAGAAAGTTATTCTGGCAATAGGTTTGATAGAGATGTAAATGAGGAGGATAAAGATTAAGTGTCATCGGACTATGAAGTAGTAATGGAGCAGGGTAAACAACTTGTTGATTTCTATAGACAGAACCCCTGTATAGCTGCTTATGATTTATTGGGTGTAGATTTAGCTCCCATACAACGCCTTATTTTTAAGGATATGTGGTTTAAAAATTATGTTATAGCGGTGTGTGGCAGAGGTGTTGGTAAAACGTTTCTGTTGGGCTTGTTAGCTACCTTAAGTGCTCTTTTATATCCAGGATATAGAGCAGGACTAATAGGACCTGTTTTTAGACAAAGTAAGATGATTTTTTCGGAGGTTGAAAAGCTTTATGCTAAATCTTCTATTCTTAGAGAAGCAGCATTTAAGAAGCCCACCAATTCTTCTGATAAGTCCTATTTACAATTTAAACCAGTAGCAGGAACTAATGGTTCATACATAGAAGCATTGCCACTGGGTGTGGATGGTAGCAAGATTCGTGGTTCTCGTTTTTATTTAATTTTAGTGGATGAGTTGGCTCAAGTACCAGATAAGATTCTAGATATGGTAGTTCGTCCCATGGCCGCAACCTCTCTTGAGCCTATGGAGAATGTTCGTAGGTTGGAACAACAAAAACGATTAATTGACGCTGGATTAGCAACTGAGGATGACTTCGAAGAGTCTAGTGTCAATAAAATAGTTATGGCTTCCTCTGGTTATTATAAATTTAATCATATGTGGAGAAGAATGAAGGATTACTGGCGACAAATGGCTGAGTCTGAGAGAGTAGGAGAAGTATGTCAATATAGTGTGTGGCAAGTGCCTTATCAGGATCTACCAGAAGGATTTCTTGATATTAATAATATTAGAGAAGCTAGACGTGTTATGTCGTTAATAGAATTTCAGATGGAATATGAAGCTGTAATGATTTCAGATTCAGAGGGGTTTTTCAAAGCCTCGTTGTTGGATGATTGTACATTTAATAGTGGCATTAAAATAGAAACAGTTGGTAAAAAGGATAGTAAATATATAGTAGGAATGGATCCTAATCAAGGTGGCAGTGCTAGTTGTGGTTTGACTATAGTTAGGTATGGTAGACCAAGCGCCGTTGTGAATACATTTGAATTAAAAGCTAAGACCACACAGGATCTTACTAAATCTATACAGGATATAATAACCAAATTTAATGTAGTAGGCATTTATATGGACAGAGGCGGCGGTGGTAAAGCCATTATGGATCTATTGGAAGAAGGTTACGATGGTTTTGTACCAGTAATAGATATAGAAAATCCAGATAATAGATTCAAAGAAGGTATGCGTATTTTACATATGATAAATTTTACGCCTACTTGGATTTCAGATGCCAATTTTACTACATTATCTTTACTTGAAGATAAACGATTGAAGTTTCCTGAAACGCCAGTTAGTTCAACGATAGACGAAGAGGCTTTATCTTTTGATAGACTAAATACATTAAAGTCACAGATGTTGAATATAGTTGTAACTCAAACTAGAACAGGTGTATTACATTTTGATACACCTAAGAAAGGACAAAATAAAGATTTATATTCTTCCTTAATTCTTGCAGCATACGGTATTAAAGATTATGAACGATCTTTGGAGGAAGATGGCGAACCTGTTTTACATGAGGGAGGAGTAGCTAGATCTCATCATGATACAAATAAAAATTGGAAACAAGTGACATCAGGTACAGGACTCCAACCACTGGTTGGAGTAGATAAAGGAGCGGCGTTACTTAAAGGAAAAAGGAGGATTAAATAGTTAACAGTTTAGCTACAAATAACTAGAGATCTAAAAATTAAATTTAACTACTAGAAAAAAATTTACTTAATCAATTAACTAACCTACTTATTGATAGAGTTGTATATTTTTATTATTCGGGAGGCAACTATGCTGCATAGAGAATTGTCTATATTTAATGGATCATTCTGGGATTTATGGGTTCAAAAGCTTTTAAGAAACGTTGCTTCTGTTAAGTATCAGTGGTTGTGTTTTTTGTATATTCCCGTTGTGTGGGGAATGTTTCACTTAGGACCAGATAATCAGCCTTGGATTTCTTCAGCACTAGGATTAGGTTTTTTAGGAGGCGGTTTTATTACATTAGCTACTAGTAGAATAATTGTTAGAACTAAATTGATGGAAGATGATGGTAGTGATAAAACTGAAGACAGGGATATTGGTGTAAATACAAAAGAAATAAAAACCGTTAACAAGAAGTCTGAGACAGCTAATAAAAAAGCAGTTATAGCTGCTAAGAAAGCAGAAATAGCAAAAATAAAAGCAGCCAGTGCTAAAAAAAGAGCAGAGTTAATGAAACGCCCTCTTGATACTGATGTTTAATGGCTAGGTATAAACCAATGAAAGTATATATAACTTTGTGGGATATTATGAAGTCTGTAATGGTCGTTGGTATAGTAGTTTTTTTGTTTTTTAGAGGTGATGGTTTATGGGCAAAAATATCTGATACTATTAGTAGCCACAAAGGTGGCGGGCTGGAGATTACTGAGCCTATACTAAATAGGATAGCAGAAAATGCTGTATTATTACAAAATAGGGCTAATGATGCTAGATTTAAACGATTAGAAGATAAGCTCGAAGACTCTAATTCTTTAGCGTTAAAAATAGCTAAAGAATATGCCCGCAAAACTGACTCTAAAATAACTACTATTGGACAAGTGGTAGCTGAAATGAAGTCGTCTTTTAATACCCAGAAACCTGATAAATATATAGACAAAGAAAAAGTTTCAAGATCCTATGATGATATAGATATTAAACGTGAAATGGCAAATGGAGAAGAGTTACCAGTAGGTTGGGTAAAGTATCATCCAGCATTAAAAGGAGAAGATCCTTTTACAGTATTTAATTATCCTCTTGAATATTATACTACAGTTATTCGTTCAGAGAAAGATGATGGCACATTTAGTTATAGTGTAGATGCTTATGTGGAAAATAACTATGTAAAGTCAAGTAGAGGTAAAAAATTTCCTGTCCATATTAATAAGGTTAATTTTGAAGAACGACTGATCTCTGATAAACGGTTTAGATTTAATCCTAGATTAGCATTGAGTGGTGCTATTAATAGTAAAAATATGTTTCCGATGTTAAATATGAGTCTTTGGTCCTATGGTAGAACTAAACGAGACATGGATTTGAGGTTTTTTATAGTAGGTGCTGGATTGTTTTCTGATAGTGGTACTTATGGGGCGTTTGCTTTTAGTCCTGTTGAATATAATTTAGGTAATCATGTGCCTTTTGTAGAAAATTTTTTCTTAGGACCAACTATTGATTTTAGTACTAATGGCAGTGTAGGCTACGGTATACAATTTTCAATTCCTTTTTAGGAGGATATTATGAGTGATGTAACAAGTAAAACGCCCTGGTGGATAGAAAACTGGGCTGAAGATTATACCAGATCTAGAAATGGTAAAACATATGATATTAATGATATGATAGGAAGGCAAGATGCTCAGAAATATACTTTAAGTACAGATGACCCTACAACGGTATCTGGACAAGATGGGAAGATTTTAGTCTAGGAGTTTTTATATGGATAGTGAAACAATTAATAAAATAACAGCAGATATAAAAAATAAATATCCAGATGTTGGTATAGAGAAATTAGAAATAGATGAGGCTGCTGGTAAATCTACTTTTTATTTAAGGCCTACCAAAAAGGCTTTAGCTTTTGTAGAAAATTCAAATATTGGTGGTACAGTTATTCCACACCAATTTAGAGATAAAGCTGCCGTTATAACTAGAGACGCAGTTAATAGAAATGTGCTAGATTTAATGCGCGGTGTTAACGATGCATATACTGAAACACCTGTTAAGGCTTTTGAACGGGCTATTAGATATTATTTTGTAAATCCACTAGTAGGTTCTACAGTAGATTTATTGTCTTCTTTGGCGTGTAAAGGGTTTGAAAATGATATAGATGATGAAAACATCAAACAATTCTACGATGTGTGGGCGTTTGATGTAAATTTTAAACAAATGCTGGAGTGGATTTTTTTAGATTTCTTTAGGGTTGGTCAGGTTGTAACTTATAAGGTAGTGGCTAAGTACGAACCGAGAGTATCTTATTTGTCTCCAGTGCCAGGTATTAAACTAAAGACTAATAAGGCAAAAAGTAAAAAGGTTTATGCAGCAAAGAAGAACTTATGGTCAAAAGGGCATCTTCCAATAGCTTATACTGTGATAAACCCACTTTTAGCAAAAATAGAAGGCAACTTATTATTTGATAAAGTATCTGTTAAGGTTACTCTTCCGCAAGAATTAACCGCTATGTTGAAAAAAGACAAGTCGAGTTTAACAGAGGAAGAAAAAGAGTTAATTAAAGCATTGCCGGCAGATTTGAAGCGTGCTGCTGAAAAGGGTGGAGAATACTCACTAGATTCTAGATTAGTGAGTGTGATCAGTTATAGGAAACAACCTTACGAAAGATATGCTAGGCCAAGATCAGGTAGAGTTTTTGATTCTTTGGAGTATAAAAAAGCATTACAAGAAGCAGATACTAGTACTTTAGATGGTATTTCAAATTACATTTTAAAAATAACTATTGGTAATGATGAATTTCCTGTTACTAAACAAGAAGAACTAGAGGCGGTAGCCAATCTATTTAATACTACCAGCAAGAGTTTTGACGTTGTTTGGAATCATACTCTAAGTATAGAAAAGATAGTATCTCCTGAAATTGGTGATATTCTAGGTAAGGGTAAATATGAACAGGTTAATGAAGATATTACCGGAGGTTTGTCTGTTCCAAGAGCAATGCTTGATGGAGTAGGAGATGTTAATACTTCCGAAATGCAGATGATTTCAAAGAGTTTGAGCGAACTTGTTTCGTACGCTAGAAGTCAGGTATCAAGATGGGCTTATAAAGAATACAGACAAATTGCTGAAACTATGAATTTTGAAAGATTTCCAAAGATTAGATGGGATGAAGGTATTCTAAAAGACCCGATTTTATACATGAACACCCTTGCAGCGTTAGTGGATCGTAGAATGTTAAGTTATAGAACGGCACTCGAAGAACTCGGGTATGATTATCCGAATGAAGCACGAAATATGGATGAAGAGTTTCCTTTAGTACAGGCGGGAACATTCGGAATTATAGGTTCCCCATGGCAACAGGCATAGAGCCAACCAACACAAGGTGCACCTACTGGAACAACTTCCCCAGGACGACCAAAAGGCCAAACAAATACAAAAAAAAAGAAAACCGAACCAAATGATCAACGTGGCCAAAACCCAAATCAAAAGAAAACAGATATAAAAAAGAAAGCAGCATCTTTAGATATTAT
>Ga0114931_10002325_pt1 | contig 24211 bp, 23 predicted proteins | sample 2SBtaG_FD_89579 | JGI IMG/M metagenome (GOLD analysis project Ga0114931, IMG submission 89579) | Deep subsurface microbial communities from Kolumbo volcano to uncover new lineages of life (NeLLi) - 2SBTROV14_V59a metaG | ecosystem: Environmental > Aquatic > Marine > Volcanic | place: Kolumbo... | reverse complement strand
CTGTATGTTGCCGTACTGTCTCCGCCCTTCTTCCACGGCTCCGATTATGGAGGCGAAATTATCGTCTGTAAGGATCATGTCTGATGCATCCTTGGCCACATCCGTGCCACGCATACCCATTGCAATGCCTATATCGGCCTTCTTCAGGGCAGGCGCATCATTGACCCCGTCACCGGTCATTGCCACTATCTCGCCCCTGTCCTTGAGGAGGGTTACAATACGCAGTTTGTGCTCAGGGGTTGTCCTGGCAAAGAGGACGTCCTTCCTCAGTGTATCACGGAGTTCGATATCGTCCATGCCGTTCAGCTCGGTACCTGTTATGGCACGCTGCACGGGAAGTCCCACGCGCCTTGCGATTGATGCCGCAGTGGCTGCTGCATCTCCGGTAATCATTATCACCTTTATCCCCGCGCTCCCGGCGAGCCTTATTGCATCAGGGACCTCCGGTCGGGGAGGGTCGATTATACCTACTATGCCCAGGAGTGTAAGGTCTTTTTCCACTTCATCTTCGTCCAGGGCGATCCCCTCCGGCAACGTACGGCGTGCAACAGCCAGGGTGCGGAGCCCCCGCCCTGCCAGGGCCTGATAGGCTTCAGAGGCGGCCTTACGGTCTGCCCCGGTAAAAACTCTCACATCTGAACCCTCCATAATTCGGGTGCACCGCTTCAGTAGCACCTCCGGTGCACCTTTTACGTGGGCGACCAGGCCTTCCGGGCGGTGTTCTATGACGGTCATGCGTTTGCGTCGTGAATTAAAGGAAAACTCACTGATGGTATGGAGTGATTCATCTGCATGAAGCCATGCCTTATAGGCTGCTACCACGAGGGCAGCCTCGGTGGGTTCGCCTATCTCGTGCCAGCCCTGCTCATCCCTGAAGATACGGGCGTGGTTACAGCGTAGGCCGGTCTCAAGAAGTCTCAGCAGGTCGCGGCGGTTGTGATAGTCTGTTTTTTGACCATTTATTTCAAAATGGCCTGCAGGGTCGTATCCAATTCCAGTGACTCCAATCTCACCGGAGGGCAGCCATATACGCTGCACGGTCATCTCATTCCGGGTAAGGGTGCCTGTCTTGTCAGTACAGATTACAGTGGCTGCTCCCAGTGCCTCTGCTGCCTGCAGGCGCCGCAGAAGGGCGCGCCGGCGGACCATGGAACGTATACCAAGGGCAAGGGTAATGGTTACCACTGCGGGCAGACCCTCGGGCACAACCGCCACCGCCAAAGAGATCCCTGTCAGGAACATCTCAATCAGGGGCTTTCCCAGAAGCCATCCGCTTGCTGCCACGACAACGGAGACGGCAACGGAAAATAGCCCGAGATGTTTACCCAACACGGCCAGTTTGCGCTGAAGCGGCGTGGTCTCTTCGCCCACGGTCTGGGTAAGCCTGGCTATGCGCCCAAACTCCGTGGACATGCCTGTTGCCACTACCACCCCCGAGGCCCTGCCGTTGGTTACAGTCGTTCCCATCCATGCCATCGAGTTCCTTTCGGCAAGGGGTGTTGATGGGTCGACCGGGTCAATCCCCTTGCTTACCGAAACGGACTCGCCTGTAAGTGAAGACTCGTCCACCTTTAGGTTGAGGGCCTCAAAAAGGCGCAGGTCAGCCGGTACCCTGTCACCGATCACAAGGAGTACGATATCTCCAGGTACTAATTTTGTAGAATCAACCGTCTGCTGCTGTCCGTTACGTATCACCTTGCATTGAGGTGTAAGCATGCGTTGCAGGGCCTCGATCGCACGCTCCGCCTTCCACTCCTGCACAAAACCCAGGATGCCGTTAAGCACTACAATTGCCAGGATAGTTACCGCATCAGCCAGCTCGCCTATGGCGAGTGCAATCGTCGCTGCTATCAGGAGGATGATAATCAATACATCCACAAACTGGCGTGCAAATACTGCATACCATGTTACTCTCTTCAGTGTCTGAAGGGTATTCGTACCGTACTGCCGGAGCCTGATAGAGACCTCCGTAGTGGTTAAACCGTGCCGGATATTGGTCTTCAGCCTGGATGCTGCCTCCTCTGTCTCGAGGGCATGCCAGTCTGCAGGTCTTGTTTCTGCAGGGTATGAGGTATTTGCAGGGGTCATGGTCTCCTCTGTTTCCTGCCAAGTGGAACTACCAGCACAGGAGCAGGCGACATTGATATGACAGCGCTGGTAGTACTCCCTACATATATGCGCTCCCTTGTACGAAAACGCCTTCCCAGTATAACAGGGACCGTCCCGTGTTCCTTGGCATAGGCAACTATGCTGTCTTCAGGCACCCCGTGGCGTATACCCACTGCCTCGACGTTAACACTTGCAAGCACCTTATCCACCAAGCGCCTGAGCCGTTCCATGGCCGTCTTTTCCTGTTCAACACCGCCCTTTGGTATCACATGGAGGACATGCAGAGGCTGGTTACATCTTGATGAATATCCGGCGGTCTGCCCGGCGAGCGACTCTGAGCCCTCTTCAAGGTCAAGGCAGAGAAGCATTGGTTGATTACCGACCTGCATCGGTTACTTCTTTCTTCTCCAAAAAGTCTCTCTCTAAAGTCCTTAACTTCTTGCCCCAGAAGCGTACTATTACAGTGAACAGCAGCGGGACAACAATCGTGGATACTGAAGATGCAGCCACCAGTGCCGTGAAGAGTTTCAGACTTATCAGTTTTGCATCGAGGAGCAATTTGGCAACGATAATCTCGGTAGTGAGCCGAGCGTTTAGACCGATCCCCACTGAGAATGCCTCACGGACTGTGACCTTCCTCATGGGAACCATCAGGAACACGCCGGCCAGCTTACCTATGAACGCAGCCAGAAACAAGAGGACTGCTAATGCAGGGGCCTGCACTATACCTCCCAGATCAACACTGAGTCCAATCCAGAAGAAAAATATCAGACCAAGGAGACCATAGCTGAATGACTGTATACTCTGATTCACACCCTTACCGACCACACCCATCCGGTTGAAGACAGGGCGCATTAGCACGCCTGCTGTAATTGCCCCCACCACTATCCCAAGACCTGCAAATTCTGAGAAGCCGCCAAAACCAAAGAGGATGAGCATGGATAGAAGCATCAGGTTACGGTGACGACGGGGTAGCCAGCGGCTGAGAAAGGTGAGTAACCAGCGGGAACTGACCCATGCCAGTAAAATGAACGCCAGTGTGCCAGCTAAAATACCGGCGATGTCACCTCCCCCCTGTTCGGCCTTCTCGCCGATCCATACTGAGACAAAGGCCACTAGAAAGACCTCGATCACATCGTCCAGGACCCCTGCCCCTATGATAAATTCTCCCACCCGGGTCCTGATAAGCTGAAATTCATCCAGTATGGGAACGATTACCGCCTCGGCAGTGGGCATCCTTGTCAGGCCGACAACAAAGGCTATAAGCCATCCATAGCCCAAAGCTATCATGACCCCCATTCCCAACAGGAAGGGTACGGAGGTATTCAGCACCGTAAGCCAGACAATATCGCGACTAAGGCCGCGCATCTCTTTAAGGTCTATCTGAAGACCTATAAAAAAGAGGAGGAACAGAACACCGAGCTGTGCAAGGAAGCTGAAGGGTTCATATATTTCACTCGACAAAAGGCGTCTTCCCACCGGGGTATAATGTGTTGCCATGGCTATAAAGAGTGCACCAAGGATGCCGGGTATCCGTATCTTTTCCAGTATCCCTGCCAGCAGATAGGAGAGGGCAAAAAAGAATGCGAGGTAGAGCAGAAGTTCACCAATCTGTATTTACGTCATCTGTTAATCTCGGATTACATATGAGTCAGTGACTAAAGCTACCGCTAAATAGAGTCTGTGTATAAACTGCAGTTATTTGTCATTCCCGCAATCCCGAACGCATTCGGGAGAGTCGGGAATCCTTCATATAGAACGATTCCCCGAACGCTTTCGGGGAATGACAGTAAAACGACAACTGTTAGACTTTATACACAGACACTAAATACAACCTGCTATCATCCCGAACGGCCAATGGATAAGTGTACCGGGGATGAGATAACACACCAATCCTGTCAGAAGTATAGCACAAAAAGGGGCTGCCGGGATACAGCGATAAGCAGCACATCTTATTGCTGTATTTGGTGGGTATATACATTGGTTATTCCGACGGGACTTTTTATTTCATCGTCAGGTGTTGTAACATTTATACCCCGGAGTAATGGGGTCAAAAAAGCAAAGGCGGGTCGGGTAGACTCCTTTATCTGATTTTCGTGTCACTGTCCTTTGTGCTAAAATATCCGAAAATCAAGGGGACTTAATTTTGGCATGTTCAATATAATACTGATCGGGGCAGGTGGCTTTATAGGTGCTGTGGCCCGTTTTCTGATAAGTGCGTGGGTGGGCCAGAAGTGGGGAAGATCCTTCCCCCTCGGTACATTTGTGGTTAATATAACGGGCTGCTTTCTTATCGGCCTTGCCATGACGGTATTTACTGAGAGGATACTCGCATCTCCATCGGTTAGGCTGTTCCTTACCGTTGGATTTTTAGGGGCCTTTACCACGTTTTCCACCTTTGAGTATGAGACAGGTTCCCTTCTTTACGATGGTGAATGGTTTCTGTCAGCGGCAAATATTCTCTTGAGTGTGGCCTTTGGCCTGATTGCATTAAAGGCCGGTGAATTGATTGCAAGGAGCATCTGATATGGTGAAAAGGGGATTGGCAAAGAAGCTTTCCATATATGTGGATGAATCAGACAGGTACGGGAAAAAGCCTGTCTATGAGGTCCTTGTCGACATCTTTTATAAAAGGAAGATTGCCGGTGTTAGTGTATTCCGGGGTGTTGCAGGTTATGGCAGCGATGGTGTGTACCATACCTCAAAGATGCTCGCACTTTCAGGCAAAATGCCCGTGAAGATAGAGGTCATTGACTCTGAAGAGATGATCAACAGGGTGCTGCCCGATGTGTATCAGGTGGTGGAGAAGGGCCTGATAGAGGTGAGTGATACGAATGTAATAAAGTGCTGCGGAGAGGAGGAGGACAAAAAGGAGGAAGGTGAGAGGATGAAACTGGAAGGAAAGGCAAAGATGCTCAGGGTCATTGTCAGGGAGGACCACAAATGGGAAGGTGAGCCACTGTATGAGGCGATTGTAAAGAGGTTTATCCTGATGGATGTTGCCGGTGCCACTGTTTACAAGGCTGTGGCAGGTTATGGTCCTCGCCGGAGGTTCAGAAAGATGAAGTTCCTCTCCCATGGCGGGGAGTTGCCTGTGCTAATAACAGTCATTGATACGGAGGAAAAGATAAAAGAAATTTTACCTGTTCTGGATGATATGGTGCAGGAGGGGATAGTTGTTCTCTCGGATGTGGACGTGATTAAGTACACCTCCATGGGTGCTGAAGCTGAATTGCTATGAATCCCCCCAATATTAATAACGGGGTGCTGACTATGATGAATCATACTCAAATAGAAGAATTTTGTGATCTGATCAAACTCCTGTTTCTATACACCTCAAGCCCTGTTATACAGATGCTGAGCCAGAACAGGCCTCCTGCATAACCGGCAAGCACATCGCTTAGATAATGGACCTGAAGGTATATTCTGCTGAAGCCTATCAGAAAAACCACGAATCCTGCTGCTGTAGCCAGGAATACACGCAACTTCCATGATCTTATATCTTGAGTTATAAGATAGGTAATCATCCCATAGAATATCATGGACATCATGGCATGCCCACTGGGAAAGCTCCACCCCCAGGCCTGTATGAGTGAAGTCTCTGAGATGGGCCTCGGCCTGTGAATCGCCATCTTAAGGACATAGACCAGCAGGCTTCCACCGACAATTGATGAAATATAGGTGATAAGATACTCGAACCTCCTTTTAAACGACAGGTAGGCCATTATTACAAGGCTCCCTGTTATAACCATAATCCCGCCCCCAAGATGGGTAATGACAACCATAAAGGTGGTTACCTTCTCAGTCCTGAAATAAAGGATATGGTTCATGACCCACCGGTCAACGAGCACAAAGGGATCCCCTGTGAGTATGTCCTCGGTTATCCCGCCGAAGATCCATACAAACCCGGCACTTATTACAAGACCCACGGTGAGATGAAGACCCAGATAACTCGCCGGAGAGAGCCGCTCCTTGATAAATGACACAAGTTCAGGATGACGATCTATAAATCCTTTGATTCGAGGGGCTGAAATAAAAACCCTGTATTTATCCATAAACCATCCGTAAATCTCAGCCTGTCTCCTGACTATGGTCCTGTACAGATAGCCAAACCCCGCTATTACCAAGAGAATGAAAAGGACAAAAACCCCTGCCCTCCCCGACCACTTTTCGATTAACTGCCAGCTCTGACCGAAGAAATACCCCAACAGTGTAAAACTCACCGACCATAAAATACCGCCCGAGACATTGTAAAAGGCAAAACTACGGTACGGCATCCTTGACATCCCGGCCACGAATGGAGCCAATGCCCTGAGAAAACCGATAAACCTTCCCCAGAATACGGTCTTACCCCCGTGATGTTCAAAGTATTTATCTACCTTGTGGATGTGTTTTTCCTTGAGGAAAAGCAGCCTGTGGTGCTTTTCGAAATAACCGCGTCCGATCACCTTGCCAAGGGTGTAGCCCACGCTGTCACCAAGCACTGCTCCAAGTGCTATTACCAGGAGACAATCTACGAGTTCAAGGTATCCCTGAGAGGCAAGGACCCCTGACAGTACAACCACACTCTCACCCGGCACAAGCAGACCCATGAAGGCAGAGCTTTCGAGGAAGGCCGCAAGGAATATTATTAGGTAGCCCCAGTGACCCAGGAGATTGATTGTATTGAGTAGTTTTTCAAGCATACCGCGTTCTTGTAATGAGCATAATCTTTATATTAGAGCCACTAATGACCTGCCTATAAAATAGATTGCCAGTAACAGCAGCAAAAAACCTGATGCAATGGTAACACGCATTATTATTGATGGGGAGACAAACCTCTTGATCCAATAAAGTGTACCGGCAAGCAAGCCCGGGTAGGAAATCATTCCCAGTCTCCCAACCGCAAGGAAAGAAACGCCGACCTTAGGGGTAAAGACAGATATCAAACCAAGGTCTTCTACGATTCTTTCCCCCAGAAGCCACCATAAAATCATCATGGGGTTGGTGAGCGACAGGGAAAAACCCGTGACGAAGGAGACCCCCTTATGTCTTAGATGTATGGAGTCGGGATTGAAGCTGTGATATCGAAATCCCTGCCTGATTACTGATATTCCAAGGACAATTAACAGTACACCACCTGCAAGCCAGAATATCGCCATCACCTTCTTCTCTCTCAAAAATGGTGTAATACCGAAAAATGCAACTACGCCATATAAAAGATCAGCAGAAACCGATCCAAGGGCAACCGACATTGCAGAGCGCAGGTGACCCGTGACAGCCCTCCGTGCAACTTCAATCTGGACTGCGCCCACGGGGATAGCAGTAAGAAAACCCATTATGTATGTAACAACTATAAACAGTGTAAACTTCATGTCATATTCTGTTCATAAACACCAGTATGCCCCCCCCTGCGGAAGGTTATTAAACCGGCAAATAAATACAATACAGAGTTTTTAACTGGATAAGAGTTTGTTGCACAAAAAAAAAGCGATATGTGTCATTCTGAATTTATTTCAGAATCTCTAAAAATCAATATGTTATGAGATGCAGTCTATTCGCCTTGCCAAGCCTGAAACAAGTTCAGAGCCTGTCCCGTACTTGATACGGGAGTGACAAAACAAGGTGTTGCGTAACAAGCTCTTAAGTGATTGATTTTGACGAATAAGTCTCTCTGAATAGTTGCCGGGTTAATATATTCTATGGCATTGGCTATTATTTTGACAAACAGTTCAATAGTGATGCCTTTATCCCTAATTGTCACCCCTGAATTTACAGCACTCTTATTACTCCTCTATTTATCGGCTCAAGGGAGGCCCTGAGTCTATATAAAATAAGGCAGGCAAACACTGCCACTACCAGGGAACCAAGCATATCAAATGGAAAATGTAAGCCACAGTACACCCTCCCCCATGCAGTCAGGATGGCAACGAACAGAAGGACACCCCCCATAGATACCCATCGGCTGAATATGAGCAGATAAATAGATGCGCTGAACAGCAAGGATGCATGGTCGCTTGGAAATGAGGTCTCAGGTCCATGGGGTAGGAGGGTGTGTCCGATACCCATCATAAAGGGACGTGGATGAAAATAGACAAGGGTTATGATAAAGTTAAACAAAAGTCCAACGATGGATGCCTCGGCAGCAAGAAGGAGTGTGGTCCTTCTCCTTTCGTCAACGACGAACCAGGAGAATATAAAAAGTGCCATAAGTAGATAGGCGCCTCCCTCTGCAAAAAATATGGCCACATAGTCCAGAGAGGGGTGCATGCCTGCACCGGCATTAATCCACAGGAAGAGCCTTGTGTTTATGTTTTCAAGCGTTGTTATGGTCATTTCCTTTAAAGTGATAGCCGCATCTTCCACCACAGACGGCTATATCATCTATATCCCGCTGGTCTATCGGAAAGACCTTACATACTGCCCATCTATACTTATCATAACTCAGGCAAAGTCCTTCCTTACTCAGTAAAGGACACTTAAAAATAAGATTACAGCACCTTGCACATTGACGGCACTGTCCTCTTCGTAACTTTAGTTGCCTCTTAACATAGCCCTTTCTGAAGTGAACAACGTAGAACCTTCTTGTCTTGCCGGTTAGATGGATAATGAAACGAGATTTTTTAACTTCCTGTGTGTATCCATAAATCTTGTTTAAAATATGGCCGTATGTTATTCCTTTCATTTATGTCCCCTTTCAAAGGTTGTTCTTTATTATTACATGCTCTTAAACTGATAGCACCTTTCCCTCAGAGTAACGAGTATTGTCTCCAGGGCAATCAGCATCTCTTTCCTGTCAGCGTTTTCTCTTTCGGCAACTCCGTCATGAAGAACAACAATATTTCCTTTGTCGAGATTAGCTAATATGTCTTCCACAATTTTCATTGCCTTCTGATTTTTCCAGTAATCCTTTGCCATTATGCTCCAGGTGACCGTCTGATACCCTAAATCTTTAGCTGCCCTTATAAGCCGTGGAGTTTTAAGACCATGAGGTGGCCGAAAGAATTCTGGTTTTTTCCCGGTTAACTTTAAAATCAAATCTCCCGTCTTGAAAAGTTCCTTCTTTATATTCTTATAAGTGGAAAACGGCAGAAAATAAGAATGACTACAGGAATGGTTCCCGATGGAATGTCCTCTCTCATAAATCATTTTTACTAACTCAGGATATTTCTCCACGTTCTTTCTGATCAGAAAAAAGGTTGCTTTAACATTAAATCTATCCAGAACTTCTAAAACTCCTTCAGTCCATATTCCATTTGGCCCATCATCAAATGTCAGAAAGATATCTCTTGCATTATCAGTATTTACAATTGAAATAACCCTGCCAAAAATATTTGCCTTGGGAGAAATAAAGGCATACACTAAAAGTGGAAGTAACAAAAATATGACAATCAGCAGTAAATTCATTTCTTTTTTGGTCGATCCTTTAAATGAAAAAATTTATTAAATCGCCTTTTATAATTAACCGTACAAACAGGTGTGGGAAGTAGAAGCTCTTTGAAATAACCCTGTAAGTGTAGCATTGAGTTCACAACACCGCCCTTTTTAAATCTTCTCGCCGAGGTGTAAACTATCATGTCTGTATTAAACTTTAATCTGCCGATACTTGAAAGACGGATACCTAAGTTAGTATCTTCTCCATAAAATTTTATGTTTTTGTTAAAGCCACCTGCTTCCTTCAATGTTGATTTCCTGACAGCAAAATTCGCGCCCCAGAGGAGTTCCCCCCTTCTTAAAAACTTTCTAATTCTTCTATCCCCTTCTATTAACAATCTAATTATATTATCACGACAAATAATCTTTGAATGTCCGTCATAGAAATAAACCATGCCGCTAACTCCTGCAATTTCTCGATTTTCCTGAAATGTCTCATAAATTACTGAAAGCCAATTTCCTAGGGCGATAGAGTCTGCATCTATATAGGCAAGGATTTCTGCCTTGCTCTCTGAGAACCCCTTCTCTCTCGCCCATGAAAGCCCTATATGGGGTTCTTTTATTACCTTTATACAAAGACCTTCAGCGATTTCTACTGTTTGGTCATCCGACGCATTGTCAACCACTATGATCTCATAAGGCAGAGGAAAATCCTGCTTTTTTAAGGAAAGAAGTGTATTGGCTATATACCCTTCCTCATTATGTGCAGGGACAATTGCAGAGATCTCAGGGTGCTTATTCATGGCAAATCCCATCAAAGGTTTGTGCATTCATATATTGCTTTATTATTATATACCTCCGGCATTACCGTAAGGTTTCCTGAAGATTACATTTTTGAAAGGTTTTAAAGAGGTAGATAAATCGTGAAGGTAGTCCCCTCACCCTCTCTGCTTAAGACCTCTGTATGTCCGTTATGTGCATGTACTACCGCCCTTACAAGACTGAGCCCGAGTCCGAGCCCCTTCTGAGAAAGCGCCCCTTTGCCACGATAAAGACGATCCCATATCCTCGGCAGTTCCTCTCCGGCTATCCCCATGCCTGTGTCCTCTATCATGAGCTTAACATAGCTTCCATCACGCTCTGCCTTTATTGAAACCCTGCCACCCTTTGGGGTGTATTTAATGGCATTGTCCAGGAGGTTTGCAATCACCTGTTTTAAACGGACCGGATCGGCTTCAAAGGCGATGTCTTCGGGTATATTCACATGAATGGTAATATCCCGGTCTTCGGCCACATACCGGTAGAGATCAACTACATCCGCAATGATGGTGGGAATATTGATCCTCTGAGGGTTCAGCCTCATCACACCTGTCTCTGCTTCCGAAATATCCATAAGTGTATTGAGCATCATGATGATCTGCTCAGACTCCTCCATGCAGTCGGAGAGGGCCTCACGGCAGGTATCCATCTCCTCTGCAGACTGGATAGCATTTTCGGCAGTGCTGCGGAGTCTTGTCATTGGTGTACGGAGGTCATGGGCTACACTGTCAAGGGCGGAGCGCATTGCGTTGACGAGCTCTTCAATGCGCTGCAGCATCCTGTTAAACAGCAGAGAGAGTTCCTCAAGTTCATCACCTGTCTGCCTGACACTGACACGGGCATCAAGCCTGCCTTTTTCTATCGTCCTGACGGTATTGATTATATTTCTAACTGGCAGTAGTGCCCGGATGGCTATTAGAGTGCCCCCTCCAAATCCAAGAATTATTACAACGATTATAACCCCTCCAAAGGTCTCTCTGAACCTCTCCAAAAGCCTCTCCCTGTACACAGCGCTCCTGCCGACTTGGAGGGTATTTCCATCCGGTAGAGCTGATGATGCAATCTCCAGATATTGCTCCCATTTTGCAGAGCGTATCAGAGAGAGCCACCAGTGAGTGGAATTGTCTATACTCCTGATCTCAAGCTCCCTCATCCACTGTGGCCGTTTTGAATAGATGATGCCTCCTCCGGGCCCTTTTAGCTTGACAAAGTATGCCTCCCTCTTGCCTGCCTGTTGCTCAAACTCTATCTCATCTTTTAATGCCTTTAGTCCGCCTCTGTTGTATTCTGCTTCGAGTTCTTTCAATTTTGTGCTGATCGCCTGATGATCTTCCTGTGTAAGGGAAGATAAGATATAAAGGTACAGGATAGAAAAGAGGGCAAAAAAACTCAGGATGAAGATAATAAGATACCAGATGGTAATACGAAAACCGATGGTCTTAAATATCTTTGTCGGTGTCCTTAAGGACATAACCCACACCCCTGATGGTATGTATCATTTTTTTACTAAAATCTCTATCAACCTTTTCTCTGAGTCTGCAGACCAGTACATCCACTACATTGGTCTGCGGGTCAAAGTCATAGTTCCAGACATGCTCCATGATCATGGTTCTCGTAATGACCCTGCCTGCCCCGGACATCATGTATTCAAGCAGTGCAAACTCACGTGGTTGTAACTCAATCTTCTTGCCTGCACGAATAACATCCCGCCTGATGAGATCCATTGACAGGTCTCCAACCTGAAGATGTGTGGGGTCAGTGGTGCCGCTTGACCTCCGGATAAGCGCCTGCACACGCGCCAGCAGCTCTGAAAAGGAAAAGGGCTTTGTCAGGTAATCGTCACTGCCTGTCTGAAGCCCTTTAACGCGATCGTTCACTGAGCGTCTGGCACTAAGGATGATGACGGGTGTGCTGACCCCCTGCCCACGAATCTCCCGGATGAGGCTGAGGCCGTTCCGGTCCGGCAGCATGATATCAATGACGGCTGCATCGTAGGATATGGTCAGGGCAAGATGAAGTCCGTCCTCACCGTTGGCGGCATGGTCAACGGCAAACCCGGCCTCCCTCAGCCCCTTAACAACAAAAGATGCGATCTTTACGTCATCCTCTACGACCAACATACGCATGGTTACAACCTCGCCCTGCCCCGCCGCATGGACCTTATGGTGAGTATAAGATATATCAGAAGGATAACCAGTATAACATCAAGATAATGCAGCACAAAGAAGGCATAGATATATATCCACACATCATGTGCCAGGCGGTCTATAATCTCAAGATCAGGTGACTTGACCCTTTTTACTTCATAACTCACCCCCGCATCACCCACTGTTACTTTTATATAATGATAAAAGTCGTGCTCCGGGTCTGTGCCCACTAATTCAGCTCCTGCGCCACCTGTAATGATATATGGTGTCCTGCCCCAGACTCCGCGATAATAGGCATGAATATGAGAGGCAAAGAGCATGGTGATATTGTATTTATCAAACAGCCTGTTTAAATGCTTTGCAAGTTTGATATCCTTAAGGTTATGTGCTATCCTGAGGCCTTCCGTCCTTGGATCAAAAAGCGGGACATGCATGAAGACAAACCTGTATTTATATTTGAGGGACTTTTCCAACTGCTCTTTTAACCACTGCATCTGCCAGGGGTCCAGATTATATTCATTGGCATCATCGAGGACGATAAAGTATGCATCCCCCACCGTGAATGAATAGTAGAACCTGCCAAAGAGATTGTAATAGGTACCCCTGCCGTTCTCTCTAAGTTCATGATTTCCGATTGCAGTCAACAGGGGTTTGTCTGAATGTCTTATCTGGTTAATAAAAAACCTGAATTTCTCCCTCTCGCCGTCTTCAACAAGGTCGCCGATGTCTATGGCAAATAATACATCCTCTGAATTGAGTTTTTTTATCAGGTTGTCGAAGGTAGTGATTGAATTTTTGTTATCACCGAAGACGGCAAAGGAAAAGGTTTCCCTTTTTTTATCAATCATTTGAAGGTGTCTGTAGTTCCAGTCCGTTATATGTGGAAATGTGAGAGTCGAATAGACCTTAATGCCTATCGTTATCATCAGCAGGAATATTGCAGGAAACAGCAGTTTTTTATTATAGATTTGTCTCAATTCCGTTCCGGGGTCCATTTATCAAAAAAACGGTCCATAGCAGCGGTGCCAGCTACAGGGATATGTCCATAAAGGATTGATAGTTGTCTTTTTGCCACGGATTTTGGTTCCTTATTAATGATTACCTTCCACATCGCTGCTGCCAGGCCCGACCTGTCGGCCCCGGCCTTGCAGTGGATCAGTATGGGTCGTGGCGCAGATTTGAATACCTCTATCAGTCTTTGAACGTCTTCATCACCCGGCTCTCGGGTTGCTGATAAGGAGATATCGTAATGTCTCACATTAAGCTCTTCGCTGACCTTCATCTCCTCAATATACCATTGTGCGTTCGGATTGCTCCCCCGCAGATTCAGGATACTCCTGATGTTATAACTTTTAATATAATATTCAAGCTCATCTCTGTCCATTTGGGCGGATCTGTAAGCCTCTCCGGGGGTAATCGGATAAAAATTGCCCTGCTCTTCAATATACAAAAAGTAGCTTGCGATCAGAAGGGCCAGCAAAACCGGGGTTACAATAACAAACTTACGCCTGCGCAGCATCTTCAGCTCCTTTCAGATGAACCGACACTAAAGTCCCGGTCCCTGGCCGGCTTTTCATATCTATCCTGCCTCCGTGCAGTTTCACGATTTCATCACATATACTTAACCCCAATCCTACACCCAAAAGATCCCTTGAACGGGATTTATCAACCCGATAAAAACGGTCAAGAACTCTACCCAAATCACTCTCCGGGATGCCGATACCGGCGTCTTTTATTTCGGTTATTATAAAACCTTTTTCTTTTTTGACGGAAATATCTATCCTCCCCTGAGGGAGGTTATATTTTATGGCATTATCTATGATATTGACAAATAGTTCCAATAATGCCGCCCTGTCTCCACGGACTACAAGTCTATCAGGGACGGAAACATTTATGCCTACAGCCTTTTGTTCTGCAAGCGGTGTTAACAGCTTTACAGATTCAGAAATAATTTCACCGGGGTCTATATTTTCGATTTTTAATTCGACCTTGTCAGCACCCAGCCGGGTTATGGTAAGGAGCTTCCGGACTATCTGTGACATCATATCCGCAGCCTCCCCGACGGCCTTGAGGGCATTCTTATATTCCTCAGCGGTCCTTTCTTTTCTCAACATAACCTCGCTCTGGCTCAGGATAACCGACAAAGGGGTCCTGAGTTCATGTGAGGCATCTGCCGCAAATTGCCTCTGGCGGTTGAATGATCTCTCCAGGCTGTCAAAGGTGCGGTTGAAGGAAGATGCCAGAGGTTTTAATTCATCTGGAATCTCTTCCATAGTCACCCTTTCCGAGAGGTTTGATTCTGAAATCCTGTCTATAGTCTCTGATATTTCTTTTATAGGTGTGAGTGCTTTTTTTGCGATTAAGAAGACACCTGATGCAGAAATTATCATCACGAAAAGTATGGAGAGGGAAAGGACGATTAGGTAGTTCTGCATGAGTTCTGTCTGTTCATCTATATCTTCAGCGCACTGGATAATGAGGCCGCGCCTGTTACTTTTTATCCCCTTGCCTGTTTCTTTCCCCTTTGTTCCCCCATTATAAGGGATATAAAAATTAACCATCCTTGCCGGTACTCCATTCAGAAGGATTGTCTCAAAATTCATCTGTTTCTCACCTGTTTGAAATGGCAGATCTGAACCTCTAAGGGACTCTGATTTTTCCGTAATGGTTCCATCAAAACGCCTGATTTGAAAAAAGACGCTGGCTTTCGGTGAGTTATACTCCCACATAACCTCATCAGAAAAATTAAATTCCGTTTCATTGTCATTCTCATTTACCAACGTTGCCAGGGCCTTTGCCCTGGACAGGAGACCCGAATCAATAGAATTGTAGACGATCTCATCAAGACTGAGATAAAGGAATGCCCCAAGGAGGGATAAAACAATAAACAGCACAACCATGTAGAATGTAATGATCCTTGTCTTTATGGAGGAAAGCATTCTATCCCTTCAGCATATATCCAGCCCCACGTAAGGTATGGATGAGCTTTTTATCAAATCCCCTGTCTATTTTGTTCCTGAGACGGTTGATGAAGACATCTATGACATTGCTGTCAAGATCGAAGTCATGGTCATACAGATGTTCTGAGAGCATGGTCCTGCTCAGCACTTTATTCCGGTTTACAGCCATGTACTCAAGGAGGGAATATTCCCTTGCTGAAAGCAAAACATTTTTTCCACCCCATCTTACTTCGTGAGTGGCAATGTTAATGGTAAGGTCTCCTATCTCAATGACAGAGGTATTGACCTCGGAATCCCGCCTTATTAAGGCCCGCAGGCGGGCAAGGAATTCCTCGAAGTGAAATGGTTTTATGAGGTAATCGTCGGCGCCACTGTCCAATCCTGAGACCTTATCCATTACTGTGTCCTTTGCTGTTAGCATAAGAACGGGGGTCTTCACGCCTGCCCTTCGGATCTTCTTTAATATAGTCATCCCGTCTATGACGGGCAACATGATATCCAGGACTATCACATCTGAGGGCTCATTTTCCGCCATAAAGAGTCCATCCTCACCGTTGTATGCAACATCCACTGCATAACCCTCTTCCTCCAGGCCCTTCTTGATAATATCGACAAGGGCTTTTTCGTCTTCAACGATTAATACACGCATGGTTTATTTTACCCTATTTCTTCTCTTAAACGTGACAAGCATAAAACCGGCTCCGAATCCTGCTGATTAATCTATGAATTTTCGTAAAGATATTTATTAAATTTTCAATACCCCACCCCGAAATATCGGGGCTGTGGGGTTTCCTCATATACCCCCCCCTTTTGGAAAAGGGGGGGTAGGGGGGATTTTTGGAACTAATAATTTTTACCTAACGATACCCCGCCGTCTCTGCAGCGGGGAGTTTTCATTGCTCTTCTGACTCAACAGGATGCAACTGTTTTTTTTGCTGAAAACCGAGGTAAATCACCAAACCACCAATCACGGCAAGAAATATGGCGCTTGTGTCTACAGTACCAAACCCCAAACCGCTATCGGCAATGGGCTGTGACAATAAATCACCAGCAGAAGCACCGAGGGGGCGGGTAAGAATATAAGCCAGCCAGAAAGCCAAAATGCTATTCATATTCAAGCCGTAGTAAGCTGTGGCTATCAGGGCGATCAAGCCGGCAAAAGCCAACAGGGAATAGAAGAATCCCAGCCCCAGACTTTCTGCTGCGAGATCACCTGCTGCTGTTCCAAGAGAAAATGTGAAGAGGATTGCCAACCAATAAAAGATCTCTCTTTTGAGCGTAAAGATGGTATGGACTGAAAGTGTTTTTTCAGCAGCATACCAAATGACAAATATAGAGACCAAAGCAATAGTAAACATCGTGCTGGCAAATTTGAGGCTCATACCATAGTTATCTACCAAAAGGTCGGTAATCAATGTGCCCATGATGCTGATCAGCACAACGACAGTCCAGTAACTTGAAGGTACATAACGCTTCAGGCGAAACTGGTTAAATAATGAAATAATCAGTAAACCTGCCATGATGTACGAGGTAGTGGTTAGACCCAACCCCAATGTAATTGACAAAAAATCCGCCGCTGTTTCACCCACAGTTGTGGACAATACTTTAATAAGCCAAAACCAAATAGTTACTTCCGGCACCCTGTTAAGCATCTCCTTCATTTTGCACCTCCGCGTTGAACAATTATAAAAAAATGATCTGATCTGATTTTAAAGCTCCTCATTTTACCTTCTCCTCATATACTTAAAGTTTTCGCAATTCTTCCACAATCGGGCGATGGGATATCATCTTCATCCCAAAGACAGCAATAACCGTAGAAGCAACAGCAGCGACGGCTAATACCGTTAAATAATACCAGGGTATGATAAGATGCTCGGGGGGTGGATCAAACACTCCCTTAAGTACCTTTACCAGCATCTGGGCAATGCCAAAACCCAGCAGTGTGCCGATTAACCCTCCCCCGATAAGGATTAATAAACCTTCACTCCAGATAAATGCGCCGAGCTGACCGCCCTTTGCTCCAAGGGCATCAAGGATTGCAAAATTACGCCGCCTCTCATTCAGGCCGAGGGCCAGGATTAAACCCGTTGCTCCCATTACCAGCAGCACTGCGAAAATAAGCTCCAGACGGGTGAGTCCGTGAAGATTTACAGAAGTCAAACTGGAGCTGATAATTTTCTGTACAGAGCCGATATCCGTAACTTTGACCCCCGGCAGTGATGAAACAACCTTTTGCACACGGGGAACGAGCCCAGCCGGATTCCCGGTTGTACGGATCAAGATAATCTCTTCTGACTTTATCCCTGTTTTTTGCGCTATGTAACCGGCATTGGCAACAAGAAAAGAATCTTTCGGAGCAGTGGGGAATTCCCGTACCACACCTATGAATTTGAACGGAACCACGTGGTATTTACGGTCACCCGCAAACTGCATACGAAGGTTCAATTGATCACCCTGATGGAGCTGAAAATCCCTTCTCGTCTCCTCTGCAACGAGTACTCCATCCGGAGGTTTAGCCAGTAAAGAGAGCGCAGCCCCGGCATTTCCTCCTGCAAAATAGGCATTTGACATGTTTGTAGCTTCACCGATATGTCGCGGGTCAATACCGTAGATATCCTGCAAATCATTCCCCACATAGGCAAATCTGTGTATCATGGGTTGTGCAGCCGCTACGCCCGGCAGGGCCTTTATTTCAGCCAACTTATTGCCCGGTGGAACCGCCGTAGTTCCTTTTACGGTAACATCCGCGCCATTGGTCAGCTCTGCATCTACTCGTGATTGTGCATTATAGGTAATGTTGAAAATTGCCGTGGAAACAGCGAAAGAGACCGCAAGGGCGACTAAAATAATCCCGCGGGTAAGAAGAATCCGTTGACGTCCGAGTGATGCAGCGACCACCATTGACAGATTCTTTGCAATCGGAGCCAAAAGCCTTGAAAGAATACGGCGGCCATGCGCAAGCCCGTTTTCCCAGAAACGGATCGCAAACAATACCCCACCCAGCCAAAGGCAAAAAGGTGCAATAAATGCCTCGTAATGTACGGATGTCTGAGGGACGCCTTCCGGAGCAAGTACAACCTGATACCCTGTACGGGCTGTCCTCCAGTAAACGAAAAAGGCTATCCCGAGAATAATATAATCCAGGTATATTTTCTGATAGAGGGGGTTTCCCGGACTCCTCACCAGGGGCCGTGATGCCGTCACCGTAAAGTGGCGTGCCTGTTTCCACGCAGTGTACATCACGGCTAATACGGCAAGAAGAAATCCTGTACCTGCAGCACCTGCAATCCACCACAAGGTTGCCTTATTTAACAATATGGAAAAAGGCGCCAGGAATCTACCCGTGACATAGGTGAGCGCGCCTCCAACAATTATCCCGCCAACACCCACGATCAGCGCCTCCATCGCTTCGAATTTCAATACCTGTGCGACAGATGCCCCCCGTGTTCTTAACAGTGCCTGCTCCTGCAGGAGGTGTTTTTTTCCGGAAGCTGCAATGGATAGAGTAAGAAGAATTGCAAGGATGGCACCGGGAAGGCCGAGGAAGAGAAAAAGGACCCGGGCATACAGTGCATCCGCACGCACAGCGGCAAGGCGTGCAGCGAGATTATTCCCCACAATCCCGCTCCCTGCAATCCGTGCTTCCAGATTATTGGCGAGATGTTTTACAAAGGTATAAGCATTTGCCGGATCAGCAGGAAGATCATGCGCAATTCTTACGTGAAATTGAACGCGTACTGTATCGGGTCGAATCCGGGCTTGGGAATCAAATATTTTATGCCATCGGCCTTCGGGAACAAGAAGTACATTATCAGGCGGTGCTTTTGGGGCCATACCGGCCGGCATGCCGATTGCCTGAAAGAGCGAATCGGCATAAGGAAGATCAACGACACCATCAACTTTTACCTGAACAGGGGGCAGACCTATTCTCTTTATGGTAACAGTATCTCCTTTTTTTACATGAAGATTGGCTGCGGTTTGCTGTGCAACGAGTATGCCCTGTGCCGCACCGGTGAGCCGGCGTATCTCCCGTGGGAAGTGATCGCGATACTTTGAGCTGATACCCAGCACTTTCCCCGGACCGGTAGTTTGAACGGTTCCACCGGTAGTAGCGGTAAATCCGGCAACATCTGCATAACCAACCTTTTCCAGCACTGTATAAGGTGTGGTCCCGGCAATTGCCTCTTTTACCATGGCTTCATCAGCGCTTGAAGAAAGCAATATCTGCCAGTCTACAGGAACATCGGAAATCGCCCGCTTTGTCATAGTTGCTGAACTGGAAAAAAGAAAGGTCCCGAGAGATGCCAATAGAGTAATCGTAAGTGCAACTCCTCCAATTGCTCCAAGTAAGCGTCCCGGCCGATAAGTAACTATTCCCTTAATCCATCGTATCATAAAACTCATTTGCTTACCTCCAATATTCCATGTTCTATGTGCCACACCGTATTCATCCGGCCGGCTATGGCGGAATCATGCGTTGCAACAACAAGCGCTATGTCCGAAGATTCAAGAGAAGCGAGCAGTATATCAAACAGATATTGCGCAGTCGGATGATCAAGCTGCCCGGTAGGTTCATCTGCAAGGATAAGTTTGGAACGGGATGCTAAAACACGGGCCACTGCTACCCGCTGGGCCTGCCCACCTGAGAGTTCCTCCGGGAGTTTACCGGCAATCGGTCCCAATCCGATATTTTCAAGTGCTGTAAAGGCAACAGTACGTGCTTCCAACGGTTTCACCTGTGAAAGAAGAAGTGGAAGTTCTACGTTTTCCAACGCAGTTAATGATGAGATAAGACTCACTGTCTGGAAAACAAAGCCCACATTCCCGGGACGGAGATCTTCCTTTCCGCCCAATGCAGGCCATATGATACTCCCTTTCGTTGGTGTATCAAGCCCTCCCATAAGGTGTAATAAGGTAGACTTTCCACTGCCCGATGGACCAACCACAGCGATACGGTCTCCCGGAACAACTTCACATGTCGCTGACTCAAGCGCCTCTACAGTTGTTTTACCCTGCGGATAAGTGCGTCCTACATTTTTCATGTCAACAAAGGTCTTATCCAACATTCACAATCCTCCCGTCAAACAATTGTATTGTCCGGTCTGCAAATGCCGCAACTGCATTGCTGTGTGTGACCATAAGGACTGCGCCGCCATTTTTCCGGTAATTGTCCAACAAGTGCAAAATCTGCTGTTCGGTTTCTGCATCAACTTCACCGGTTGGTTCATCCGCCAGCAGTACTGCCGGTTCCGCTGCCAGGGCAACAGCAAGTCCTGCACGTGCAGTCTCACCCCCCGAAATATGCGTTGGTCGTGCGTAGCGCCGATGCTGTAGTCCAACCAATTTGATCAGTTCATCTACCCGTTTCATATCAATCCTGCCTGCAAGATGCATCTGAAGGAGAATATTGTCTTCAACACTTAGATGATCAAAGAGATTGCCGGACTGAAGCATTATGCCCATGTATTTCGCACGCACCGCTGCACGTACTGCTTCCGGCAGGCGTGTAATACGTTTCTCCATAAGCGTTACATACCCGCCATCGGGCTCGTCGATTCCTGAAAGGCAGGATAGAAGGGTCGATTTGCCGCTCCCCGAGGGTCCCTGCACTGCTATAATTTCACCTGGCTCAATGTAAATACTCACTCCCCGCAATGCCAGCGTTTCCTCTTCCTCTACATGGTAAAAACGATAAATATCAAATGCCTCAAGGACTCTCATACTACCTCCGATTACCTCAAATGGAAACTGTTTGAAATCCGGTTCCACTGATCAACATTATCAGCACCAACCGGCGCCCATAATCTGAGTTCAGCCAACCTGCCGTTCTTATAGTAGAAATACGTGTCGTTTTCCATGCGTACCTGTTTACTGGTAACAGGATTCGGCTCAGAGTTCGATTCATACACCATGCGAACAGTAGGACCATTGGTAAGCTTTACATCTTTAATGCTTTTTATTACCACTGCCCTTCCTGTTCTTTTCAATTGCTTTACCTCGTTGGTACGAATGCTTTGTGCTCTGGGTGGTTTTATTGTGTTTGTAACCTTGACGGACAGCCCATCTAACTTGTACGTGAACGTTACATTCATGCCACTCGTTGTCCGTGCCCACCCTTCAGGCACTTCAAGTTCATAACCGCCCTGAGAAGATGAGTATTTTACAAAGGCCTGGGTATCCGGAATATCACCTGTCGGGTTTTTCTCAGGTCCTACAGGTTGTTCTGAGGGTTTACTGCTTGTCTGCTGCGTCTTGTTAGAAAAGGATTTCTTTTCAGAGGACGTGCCTTTCTTCCGGCATCCACTGAACACTGCAACAAGAATAACTGTAACGATAATAAAAATTGTCATTCCCGGCTTCTTCATCTTTAACCTCCTTTTTTATTTATCCCCAGATTCAGCGATAAAAAGCCTCAATCATGGGAAGGAAGCGATATGATTGACTCTGAACGGTTTAAATTTCGCAGTATATTCACCCGGAAGGTGAATTGCGAAATTTCCTCGGAGACGGGCAGGATGCCCGTCGAGAATGAGTGAAGAGTCAATCATATCGCTTCCAATAACCATTTATCACTGGATTAGGGTTATCTTAGATTAGTCAGCATATCAGCTAAACTACCTGGACCCGAAATAATGTATTAGTTCAAAAAATAGTGCATTTTGATTTGGACCCCGCTCTCTGATATTCATGTACCAGCTCTCAGATAAGCGTATTTCAGTATCAGGAGATTTTTTAAACGGTCTCCAGGCCAAGCCACCTTTAAAAAGGCCGTTCATGTTTACAACCATTACATTCATAAAGGCATATAGCTTTTTGGGGTCGTCCAGAATGTCATAATTCAACTTTGAACCAACAAATATGCCGGGCTTATATGCCTCTCCATTCGACTGAACAAGCTCTTTGGTTAAGTAATATCCTCCTGCTACATAGCCCCATGTCCTTTTCCCGATAAGGTAATACCGTGTTTCCACTGCTACCCCATCTTTAAATCCACTTGGCCTATCCTGATATTTCCCCCTGTTCAGATTATTAAGCGAAACCGCCCAAAGCCTGAATTCCAACTGGCTGTTATCCGTGAAAGGCCTGGCTGCCAAACCAATCTTAAAATCAAATGCTCTCTTACTGAAATCAAAGTTCCCCTGATTTGAGTTGGTAGTCACACCTGGAGACGGCTTCTCAGCAAATAAATAATTTTTGCTGAAAATATAGATGTCACGAGCCCCGATGTTCAAATTGGCTCCCAGACGAAACAGCGGGTTATAAGTCAGGCCGTTTGGTGCCACGATATGGCCCACAGGGTATATTCCAAGGTTTACATCTCCCCATACCTCAGCATCGGCCCTTTTGGATAAAATAAGAATAATCAAGAAGTAAAGCATTACGATTTGAGCCGTTTTTCTCAAGAGATCGATGTTAGTTGTTGCATCTATTCCTACTGCATGCTTTCCGTTCATATACACTTCCTCCAAACATTCTTTTTATTCCTAGTTCAGGTATAACCGGTCTTTATTGCAAATTGTGTTGGAGAGGGGTGCTCCCCTCTCCAACGGAGCTTACATCAAGCTACTTAAGGTTTATTCTTCACCTTCGAATTGATGTCCCGCAGTTGCTCCAGCCTTGTCAGCATGACCTCTGTCCGCAAGATTTCCGAATCCATGTCTTTCGATCTTGGAGCGTGACCCATCCTCTGCTTCTCTTTGATGGTCATTTGTCTCCCGATCATTATCAACCTCGGATTTTGAAATGTGCTGATAATTGGTCCGAGATTTATGTTGTGCAGCATGGACCGATGAAATCATTGACCATCCGCCCGCGCTGATCAGTCCGAGAGCTACAACCATTGTTAGCAGTTTCCTTTTCATTTTCACTACCTCCTTCTTATTGGATAGGGGCGGAAGATCTTCCGCCCCTTATTGTTGCTACCGTTCACCTCCTTCTTCGTGGCCATTGCCGGCATCTTCTCCTTCACGGCCTTCATTGTCTCTCCTGTCTCTGTCTACCTTCAGTATCTTTCCGTTTCCAGCATCAACCTTGACATCCATTATCTGTTGGTCGGCCTTTACAATCTCGACCCCATAGACAAGGTAACCGTTTTCATTTTCAAGTGCTGCTCCGATTACTGTCCCCGGAACCGCTTGTAGTGCCGCATTGATGGCTGTGTCAATGAGGATCCCGGCCTTAGCTGCATGTTCAGCTTCGTTGCCAATCCATATGCTGCCTTTTTTAACACCCTGTTGGGCGCTCAGAGCTACTCCTCCAAAGCCGATAAGGGCTGCCATGACAACACCGATAACTGCTGTCATTACCTTTTTCATCTTTATCACCTCCTTTCCTGTATAAGATTGTAAGCTTGATCTCAGCTTACGGTCATATTATATAAAGAGGAAGATTACGGGAAGATTAACAGGTAGAAATCATTGGGATTTTAAGATATCCAGCTTGGTTATTCCGATATTCCTGTGGATAATATAACCACATTTATTCTCCCACACAATTTCCTGATGAGCCATTTATTTTTTTGTTGGAAGGGATTAACCGCTGATAAAATTCGGTGCACTAAAAGGAGTTAAAGAAAGAGATTGAACAGCTTAAAATGTTTCATTAACCATGACGCCCTGCGGTTTCTGCCGCAGGGTATTCACAACATAAGCGTGTTTTAACGCAATTTGTGACATTAATTTGACAGGAAATGATTGCTTTCTAAAAAGGGAGGATCCGTCACTGACCGGAAATGCATCAAGAAGACATAGATTGGCAGATACAATAATGAGTATAAGTAAAGCTTTGTGAATCAATAAGTTAACTCCCCTGCCGTCCAATAGT
>Ga0114931_10002324_pt1 | contig 24214 bp, 18 predicted proteins | sample 2SBtaG_FD_89579 | JGI IMG/M metagenome (GOLD analysis project Ga0114931, IMG submission 89579) | Deep subsurface microbial communities from Kolumbo volcano to uncover new lineages of life (NeLLi) - 2SBTROV14_V59a metaG | ecosystem: Environmental > Aquatic > Marine > Volcanic | place: Kolumbo... | reverse complement strand
TGCTGAGAACCAGAGCCGAGGCTGGCAAGGTCGGCGATCCGAAAAACAAAGATCTCGCTTTCAAGAGGAATCGCCCCGCTAGAGCTTTGGATAAACCCGATCGCACGCCAATAGTAAAACCGCCCCGGACGTAACGCTAAGACCGTGCCGGAAGCAGGGTATTGAAACGTAGGTGCGGGAAGCACTTCGATGCGACCTGGCAGCTCGGGAAAATCGGGCACGACGCCAAGCGCAGCGCCGTTTTGAATATAGAAATTGCGCACAAAGCGAGGCTCCTGGTTGAGTGCACTTTCCGGGTCTTCTCCGGGCCGTCCTTCCGCCACGATCACCCGCAGAAGCCGCAGGTCGGTTTCCATACGGAATTGTGGCAAATTGGTAAAAATCTGCAGCGCTTCCTCCGGGTTGCCGGTCGCAACGCTGCCAGGAAAAACGAGATCGAGTTTGCCTGGATTAGTAACGCGAATATCAAATTGGTCGGAGTCGCCAGAAATTTCCCCATTCTGAACGACGGCGACTACACTGAAGCGATAAATATCGGATGGCAGTTTGCCGGTTGAAAGAACATCCGACAGCAGATCACTCACGATGTTTTCCTCTACCTGGTACTCCGTCAAGCGATAAGGCCCGGAATTCGTAAAGAGATCATTGTTGGTCAACATAGGCACGAGCATGCCCGGCGGCAGCTCGAACAACTCCGTCTGGCCACTGGACAAGGGGCCCTTGCGCTCACTCGAAACTTCCATCCGCAAGCGGATTGAGACCGGACCCTCGGTTCTGTTATTGATCTCCAGTCGAAAAATCACTGGACCCGTGCCCGGAGCGCTGATATCAAAATCCTGCAGAAAAAATGCCTCCAGACCGCCGCGGACGGTAAACGCGTTGACGTCGACATCCTGGGCCAGGAGAGGCGAGGTCCATACAAGCCCGCAAAACAGAAAAGCCCGAATGAATGATAGTCTCATGGTTCCTCCGTACATACGAAAAGGTGTACTACCTCTTAGAACACGAGCAGTTGAAGCTGGCAATGATATCGAGTGTATCTCTTTCATACCAGCATCCTACTCAAATTACGTCGTATCTTCAGCCTAAGCAGATCAGAGAGGTAGTTTGGTCCGGCTAGCACACTATCAATACCGCAGAAAGCGGTGGAGTGAGGAAAAAAGAAATGAAATTCAAACTACTAAATCAAAGGAAGTTAACGAAACTTAAAAGGTAAAACAAGCCCGTTCTTTACGCCAGCTCCCTAAAATGGCCTTTTCGGTAGACAGACTGAAGGTTGTCGGCTGTAGCAGAAACCTATGCTCTATCATACGAAACCGCTGATTTTTGAGTGAGGCGACGAATTGGCGTTGAAAATTCATCGAACAAGAAGACGGTTGGTATCGGAGCGTAGCATTGCGCAGATGCTTGCAGGAATAGCCTGTAGCCCAAACACCCGAATGGTCACGCTTCAAACCATGAGGTCAGGATACAGGAGGCGAATGATGAATCGCATGCCTTGCCAGAATACGACCCCGACCAGTCGCCAGGCGATCACAATACCGAGGAGGGCATACATGGGTTGGTTAATGAAGGTATTGTACTTATGTGCCAGCGTCGGAGACATAAAAAGCGTGATCACGCCGCTGCCATCGAGGGGAGGCACGGGAAACAAATTAAACACAAACAGAAGCATGTTCAATACAAAAAGCAAACTTAACATCTTGGCGATCCCCACCCACACACCCTGGCCGAGGGCGATCGATGTAAAATTAAAAGCCTCCAGGTTAGGCGGCATCAACACGCCTGCCGCCAACCCGGCTTTTATTCCTAGAAACGCGAGGACCAAAATAACCAAGTTAGCCGCGGGGCCGGCGGCAGCCATCCAGGCGGCGCGTCGTGGATATTTTGCCGCCCATGCTGGATCGTACGGTGCGCTCGCCCAGCCGATCATCCACCCCATCATGACATAAGAAATAAGCGGCACGACAATAGTTCCAAAGGGGGAACGTTGAATATGGGGAATTGGATTCAAAGTCGCCTGCCCGCCGTGGTAAGCTGTGAAGTCGCCTCCTTTCATGGCGGCAAACGCATGGGCAGCTTCGTGGGCAGTAAATGACAGCATGAAAACCACATACCAAATCAGCATGTCGGCCAGGTTGACGGATTCCATACTCGGAAAGTAGGCAGCCGTTTAGCAAAAGTCAACGGCGTTCAGGCAGCCTCCGTCGCTATCGGCAGCCGGACGTGAAACCGGGTTCCGGCATTAGGTTGGCTGGCGACTTCGATCGTACCACCGTGAGCCTCGACAATGAGCTTGCAGATTGCCAGGCCGAGTCCGCTGCCGCCGGTTTTGCGGGACCGATCCTTGTTTACACGATAAAAACGTTCAAACACCCAGGGCAGATGTTCTTCCGCGATGCCCGGCCCGTCGTCTTCAATGGAAAGGATCACCTGATTCTGCTGGCGTTCCAGCAGAACTTTGATGGTGCCCTTTTCAGGGGTATATTTTATGGCGTTTTCTACGAGGTTAAAAGCAAGTTGGTATAAGCGGTCGCGGTCCCCGGTGACCGCGCTGGTGGTTGTCATCTGAAGGTCAAGCTGCTGAGATTTCATGTCGGCCAAAACTCGCGCATCCGAAATGACCTCCTTTACGATGTCATCCAACTGTAGCCGCTTTTGCTCAAATCTGATCTCCTCTGTCTGCGCCAACAGCAGCATGTTATTGATCAGGTGAGCCAGCCTCGAAATGGTCTCGGTATCTTGAACCAGCTTCTCCCGAAGATCTTGTCGCAGTGCGTCATTATTGATTTCATCCTCCCAGTGCGCCCGAAGCACTGTCAGTGGCGTTTTGAGCTCATGAGCCGCATCCGCCATAAACCGTCGCTGAGCCAGGAAGGAATTTTCGAGCCGCTGCAACAAATCGTTCAGAACCACGGTTAGTCCACCCAGCTCATCATGTTCGTTGTAGACAGCCAGTCTCTCGCTCAGATTTCTTGAGCTAATCTCCCGGGCTTTATTCGTAATGACGGCGACGGGATGAAGTACTTTTCTGGTGAGAAAATAGCTACCGCTACCGATCAGCCCGACGGCAAAGAAAATGCCCAACATCAAACTCTTCAGCAGGTTGTGCATTGACGACTCAATTTCCGTCGTCGGAAACGCCATGTTGACCCAACCGACCGTCTTGTTCTGGTAAACAATCTTACGCGAAAAAGTGCGAAAAGTCGTGCTTTGGTATTTGACGCGAGTTTGCCCCACTCCTCCATCGGTTATTGTGAAAGTGTGTCGTTCTTCGACAACTTGCCGTGTCAATGGAATCGGCATCTCAATTTGCTCAGCCAGTGGTGAATGAAATATGGGTCGCTCAAATGAGTCATAGACCACAATGTAATACTCTTTCAGGTTACGGCTCAGACGAACCGGGTCAATGTGCATGTCCCTAAAAATATTTTGATAAGGGTCGTAACTCGATTCGATGGCCTGAGCTATCAGGTCACGTTCATTATCCAGTGCGGAATAGAGTAAATGCCGCATGCCGAGATAGGTGGCCATGCTAAAAACGACCAAGATCGCCAGCGTGATGCCCATATACCAGAGAGAAAGTCGCCACTGAATGGTCATGATGGGTCCTTGATCATATACCCAAGCCCGCGAACGGTTTGCACCACATTTGTTGCCCCAACCGTATCAATTTTTTTTCTGAGGTTCTTGACATGTACGTCGACAAAATTTGTCATGGACATGTCCATGGTGTCGCCCCAAACATGTTCCGCGATAGATAGTCTCGACACGACTCTATTCTTATTGTAGAGCAAAAATTCAAGAATCGCATACTCCTTGGGTGTCAGATGAATAGCCCGGCCCTGCCGCAAGACTTCACGTGTGTCAGTGTTGACTATCAAATCTGCGACGGCCAGTGAGGCCGATTTCGCATCGCTGCGGCGGCGCAAAAGGGAACGGATGCGGGCAAGCAGCTCCGAAATAGCGAATGGCTTGGTGAGATAGTCGTCTGCACCGCAGTCGAGCCCCTTCACTCTGTCTTGAATTTCGTCTTTGGCTGTTAGCATCAGAATGGGCACCTTGACACCCTCGAAACGCAGTTCCCTCAAAACCTCCAGGCCATTGCGCCTGGGCAGCAAAATATCCAAAATAATCAAATCGTAGGGTCGCGAAAGTGCCAGATTCGCCCCTTTCACACCATCAAATGCCGTATCCACCTGATAGTGCTCTTGCTTCAGAACCCTGGCAATTCGAGTGGCCAGGGTTTCTTCGTCTTCAACAATAAGAATCCGCATCGTTCTCAATGCTCTAAATCGCATGTTGCCCCGGACACCGGAGCTCTGTAGGCCGGTGCCCAGGACATTTGCAATGCTGCAATTCGCGAGTTAATCGCTTCCTGTTCCGTTGCTTCGTAGTTAAGCCTATGGCATTTGGAAAGCAACGAATATGTGGCCTTTGTTCCGCTGGATGAAGAGGAGAACGGTTTCTCCCGATCCGACTTGCCCCACCGTCTTCTCAAAATCAGACACCGAGGCAACTCTGCGGCGGTTCACTTTCCTGATCACATCGCCTTTCCGCAAACCTTCGCGCGCCGCCAGACTGCCGGGTTCTACCTGAGCCACCAGAACACCCGTTTGGTTGGCGGAAAGCCCCAGACGGTCCGCTGTCGCTTTGTCAATATTGGACAATTCCAATCCTAATTTGCGTGACTTAAAATGGGTATCGCTAGCTTGCGCAGTCGTCGGCTCCAACAACTCCAAATCTGCCTTGAAAGTCATGGTCTTGCCGGCGCGAATCGCCTGGACTTGAACATGCGTTCCAGGCGAAGTTGCCGCCACTGCCGTGCTCAACTCGACGGCGTTGTTCACTTTCTTGCCATTGAATTTGACGATGACGTCCTCCTCCTGCAGGCCGGCCTTAGCGGCAGGACTGCCTTCTTGCACCTGCGTCACGAGGATGCCATTCGTGGACTTGAGCTTCAAAGCTTCCGCCAGGTCCGGCGTGATGTTTTGAATGTAAACACCCAACCAGCCACGTTCAACCGTGCCTTTTTCGACAATGTCCCGCATCACATTGCGGGCGAGGTTCGCCGGGATCGCAAACCCGATTCCAACGTTGCCGCCGTTGCTGGTCGCGATGGCTGAATTTACCCCGATAAGCTCACCCTTCATATTGACCAGCGCGCCGCCAGAGTTTCCCGGATTGATAGCAGCGTCCGTCTGAATGTAGTCTTCGTAGCGCGTCAAACCGACGCCGCTGCGGCCTTTGGCACTGATAATGCCAGCGGTCACGGTGTGGCTCAGATTCGGATTTAGGGGAGAGCCGATTGCCAGCACCCATTCACCCACTCGGGCTTCGTCAGAATTCCCTAGTGGAAGAGCAGTAAGGTGGTCCGCGTCGATGGTCACAACCGCCAAATCAGTGTAAGGGTCCGTGCCCTTAACTTTGCCTTCGAACTCACGCCCATCCATCAGGCGGACTTTGATTTCGTCTGCCCCATCTACCACGTGATTGTTGGTCAAGATGATGCCGGCGGCATCCACGATGACGCCTGACCCGAGGCCAGACCGCTTCTGATCGCCGCCATTTGGCACATCAAAGAAGCCTCGGAAATCACGTCCGAAGAACTGCTCAAACGGCGTTCCCCGCAGCGACCCGGGCTGAACATGGACAACCGATTCAGTGGAAATCGTGACGACGGCCGGATTCACGTGTTCCGCAACCGTGGAAAAGGCCTTGCTCAGGTCGCTGGCCGCGGCCACATCTGCCGGATTGAGCGTGTTTCCGACCGGCTCAAAGGTGAGGCGAGCCTGGCTTATCCCCGTCAGATTGAAACTCGCAGTAAGAATCAGGCCCAACACCAGACCGGCCGCCAAGCCTACCAGGATTTGCTTCTTACTCTTTCTCATTTCAAACCTCCTTATGCATTTATGAAGACAACTGATTTCTTTTTGTTTCCATCCCTTTGTACTCACCAAAAATGAAGAAATGATGAAGGTTTTCGAAAAAAAATACTCTATCAGCAAACCTCTTGTTCCGACTATTTTTCTTCAACTCATAGTTTGTTCTCTTGCTTCATAAAACCAGCTTTGCGCCTTCACGGCGCAAAGCTGGCCGGACGTGCCTCAACCAGGTTAGTTCGCCAGGTATCTAGTTCGGCCGGATCCCTACCCGCCACGAATTTGGGACAAACGCGCCGGCCTGATTCGAACAGGACCACGCACCAAAATGGGCGGTGATGTCTGTGATTGAGATCAGCATTCCCTTCGGATGTGCCGAGGTTTGTCAAAGGTTCTTTCTGAATCTCGATGGCGTCTGCAGGTTTCAAGTTTGATGAGCCTAGAGGATCTGCACCTGACCGGACTGGATAGTTTGAGGAAAAAGTGGGGCTGAAGCTGCTGCTTTAACCTCATCCTGGTGGGGCACGCTAGAATTGTGTCAGCCTGAGGTTACAACCGTACCGGGGACCAACGCGGATTTGTGTTGTTCGCCGCATCCTGAGTGAGCCTTTTCAGATTTGAACCATCGGCCTGCATAACATACACGTCCCAACTACCGTTTTGCATCAGTCCCGAATAAAAGGCGATGCGCTCACCGTCCGGCGAGAACGAAAAACCAATCTCGTTGTCCGACAAATCTGTCAGACGATGTTCGTCGCTACCATCCGCATTCATGATGTACAACTCCTGGGACAGAATACGATCCCTTGAGGATGCGAAAAGAATCTTGCGGCCATCAGGGGACCAGACCGGGCCCGTGTCCAGGCCGCTCTCCGTCAGTCTTTCTTCCTCACCTGAAGCGATATTGAGTTTGTAGATATGAAATTCGCCGGCGGCGATTTGTCTTGAAAAAGCCAGAAAATTGCCGTCCGGCGACAAGACTACCTGACCGCGCTCCCGTTCGAGCAGTTGCACAATATTGGAACCGTCGGGGTTCATGATAAAGACACCGCTAGGCGCTCCGATTGCGCCATGCACTCGAAAGATGACCTTCGAACCATCTCCAGACCAATCCGCTGAACCTGCGTTCTGCATGAAGGTTAACTGCGTCAGGTTCGAACCGTTCGGATCCATGCGGAAAATTTCAGATGTGCCTCCAGCGCTCTCAGAAGAAAAAAGCAGCGCGGTCCCATCGGGAGACCAGCGTGGTTGAAAATCGTCGCTTTCGTTGCGGGTGACATTTGTCTCATCCGACCCGTCAGCATTCATCACAAATATCTCCTGGTCTCCATCCCGAATAGACAGAAACGCAATCCGGCTGCCGTCCGGGGCCCAGCGAGCCTCAGAGTTTACCAGCAACCCTTCATTCGCAAGAACCATGCGATCAGTGCCATCCTCGTTGATTGAATAGAGCGTCGCACCGGCCGCCTCAGCACCAGGCGCCGCCGCAAAGTAGAGCAACCTAAGTTGCCTCTCGCCACCAGAGTCAGACGGATTGTTGCTGCAGCGGAGTAGAAGAAGAACGAAGACCACTGCCATGGCGCTTCGCTTTGTCGAAAACATTTTTCTCATTGTTCTTATTGATATCAACCAAACACGACACCCGGTCAGCAAGACGGAAACTCTTTAAAAATATGACCCAGACAAAATCAGGTCACTACCTACTCAAACACTTTGCAAGTGGATCTTATGCCACGCGTTCTGTATGGCGCTCAGGCGATTCCTCAACCCAGGCGACGATCAGATGGACTACCCGTCAAAGGGGGAATACCTTTTAAGATGGTCAAAGGGGCTGAGGTCGGGCATCTTGCGCCAAATGAAGACAACATCGCTTTTGGTTGCGATTGACATCGAAGTTTCATTATCTTAACGATTGGTCGACCGAAGGCCCGCGCCAAACGCTGCATCTGCTCAGTATCTCGAAGCTAAGAGACCTTTTGTGAGACGCAGCTGGGCTTTTCGATCAGTAGTCTAACCCCAAATTAACCCTGTCTTTTTTCGAAACGAAATGACGCGTAGCAAGCCTTGCAACAATCCTGGTGTCCGACACCGGCATGCCTGGAGAAAGGAGTGACAATGAAGAACGAGAGCAACCGGTCCCTTTTGACGATCGTGGGCTGGACAGCCATCTTATTCTTTGCCGCCATCTATGTTGTAGAGTTTCTGCCGCACCACGGTCCCCCGGTGACGGTTCTCTGGCTTCGGGAACATTTTGGCCAGGCCGGCCTGATCATCGTCAACATCGGCGTGGTGCTGGCTTTCCTGGCCCTCCTGCCCTACCGCCGTCCGACGCAAAATGTGTGGAAATCGCGCGGGGCTTTCTTCGCATTTGTGATCGCCCTGATGACGGAAATGTTTGGCTGGCCACTGGTCATTTTTGTGTTGTCGCCTCTTTTCGATGTACCGAGCATCGCCCGGCCCTATTTTAACACCTTCGGCCACTGGCCCGCTCTGGCGGGCACGGCCCTTAGCTTTGCTGGCATCATCTTGATCGCGCTTGGCTGGAAGCAGATTCACGCTGCGGACCGCCTCGTGACCACGGGCATTTACCGATATGTGCGGCACCCGCAGTATACCGGCATTTTCCTGTTCACGTTCGGTTGGATCATGCATTGGCCCTCAGTGGTAAAGCTGGCGTTGTGGCCAATTCTGATGCTCGCTTATGTGTGGCTGGCCAAATTTGAGGAACGTCAGGTCGCGGCTGAATTCGGGTCGGCCTACGAAACCTACGCCCGCGAAACGAAGCGATTTATCCCCGGCATCATTTGATGCTCATACTTTTTCTAACAAAACTAGAGACCTGGAGGATTTATGAATTTTCTTAGAATAAGAATAGGCTCAATGCTGTTGCTGTCGTCCGTAGTACTATTCTCGTTTCTTTCGCTGTTTGCTCAGACCGAAAGGGTCGATGGGCTGGTTCAAAAACACGTCGCAGCCGCAACCCAAATGCGTGAGCAGATCCATCAAAATCCTGAGCTGGGCAATCGTGAATTCAAAACCGCGGAATTGGTTGCTGGTTATTTGAAGGGTCTCGGGCTGGAAGTGAAAACAGGCGTGGCCCACACCGGTGTCGTTGCCATCCTTAAAGGCGCGAAGCCCGGCCCGGTGGTGGCGGTGCGGGCTGATATAGACGCCTTGCCGGTCACCGAAGAGACCCCCCTGCCTTTTAAGTCAAAGGTCACCACGGAGTACCTTGGCAAGCAAGTCGGTGTGATGCATGCCTGCGGCCACGACGTTCACACGTCCGTTCAACTCGGTGTGGCTTCCGTGTTGGCTGACTTGCGGGAAGAGATCACCGGTACAGTCAAATTCATTTTTCAGCCGGCAGAGGAAGGCCCGCCGCCCGGCGAGCAAGGTGGTGCTGAGCTGATGGTGCAAGAAGGCGCCTTTGAAGCACCGCGCCCGGACGTGGTCTTTGGGCTGCACACGTTCTCCGATATGGAAGTGGGAAAACTCGGCTACACCGCCGGTCCTTCGCTGGCCGCGGTGGACCACTTTATCATCAAACTGCATGGCAAACAGGCACACGGCGCGCAACCGCAGGCATCGGTCGACCCGATCGTCATGGGATCCGAGGTTGTGATGGCCTTGCAGGTGATTCATTCCCGCAACGTCCATCCACTCCACCCCAGCGTCTTGACAGTGGGTATTTTTCGCGGCGGCGAACGCTTTAACATCATCCCGGCCGATGTCCACCTCGAAGGCACCGTCCGAACGTATGACCCTGACGTGCGAGACCAGATTGAAAAACGCATGCGGGAAACGCTGGATGGCATCACACTGGCGAACGGAGGCACCTACGAATTGGACTATGATCGTGGCACACCCGCTACGATCAACAATCGCGAACTGACAAAACAGATGGTCCCGACGCTCTACAAAGTCGTCGGCAAAGAAAACGTGGTCGAATTGCCGCCGACCATGGGCGGTGAAGACTTCGCCTATTTCGCCAACGAAGTACCGGGATTCTTCTATCGCCTGGGCATGGTGGCACCCGGCACCAAATCGGGCGGTCACCACACGCCCACTTTTATGGCTGACAACTCATGCATTCCCATCGGCATGCGCGCCATGTCGATGCTGGTACTCGACTATCTGGCCGAGGCAAACCCCAAGACGAGTGCCAAATAGCCAAAGCATTTCCGGCAATGGTGCAGAGCCGGGCGCTTACCAGGGAGGAATCAAATTGCCACCTCAAAAGATGAGTGGCCGGCAAAATGCGGCAGGAGGCCCCTCCTGCTCCTAACGGGTTTCCGCAGTCTGGTTCGCGGCAGGATACGGCTCTTACCGGCAGGAGCGGTCCAGTCGAGATTAAACTAGGACCGACGCATGATCGGGAAACAGATCCTCCATTGCACGATTTTGGAAAAGCTCGGCGAAGGGTGCATGGGCGTCGTCTACAAAGCCGAGGACCCAGGCTCAAACACCTCGTCGCGATCAAACTCCTGCCGCCTCAGATTGCAGCAAGCGATGACGGACGCACGCGCTTCAAAATCGAGGCGCAGGCTGCGGCCGCGCTGAATCATACCAATATCGCAGGTCGTCACGGCAGCCCCGGTGCTGGTTCTTGATGGCATGAGAATAGAATCCCTGGTTTGGTCGGCACAATGCACTATTGCCAAGAACGGAACGCTGGTCTATCTTCCCGGTGTTTTGAACAGAAAAGCAACCTGGTTTGGCTGGACAGATCAGGTCAAGTTGAAAGCCTACCTTATCCTGCGGAAGTCTATGGCAATTTTCAGCTATCTCCAGACGGCCAGCGCTTAGCTATTGACATTTTTCAAGGGGATAAGCCGAATGTCTGACTCTACAATCTCGTACAGCAATCGCGTTTCAAGCTTACGCTGGAAGGCAACAATCAATGGCCGGTCTGGTCGCCAGACGGAAAATTCATTGCGTTCGAAACTGATCGGACCGGACAGTCGGCTATTTCCGTGAAATTCGCTGACCGTAAAGGAGAAGCTAAACTTGTTGATGGGAGTGATGAGAGCGAAATCGGTGAGGGGTATCTGCCGACTTCCTGGTCTCCTGACGGCAAGGTGTTAATCTTGAACAACTTTGGTGCGGGGGATATTGGGTCGCTGCAGATGGGCACCACTGGAACCCCGGAACGGCTTATAAATAGTCCTTTTCAGGAATGGGCAGCAGCCTTCTCACCGGACGGTCACTGGCTCGCCTATGCATCCGATGAGCAGGGACAATTCGATGCTTACGTTGCACCCTACGCTCCGACCGGAGAAACTTTGCAGGTTTCGACGGCAGGAGGCGAAGCGCCGCTATGGTCGCAGGGCTCGAACGAATTGTTCTATCGAAATGGCCGGTTGTGGATGGCGGCCTCGTACCCAACCTCGCCAACCCTATCATTCGAAGTACCGCGGGTACTGTTTGAAGGCGATTACTTGAACATATTTGGTGTGGCTTTCAAGGGTTACTGAAAAAGAACGCTTGCGGGGAATCATACTCAAGTCATTCAGGTCGCCCGTACTATTTTGAGTGAACGCACCAGCAGGACAACTCCAAGGAGAATTAGGGGGATGCTCAGCAATTGTCCCATGTTCAAGACCATTCCGGCTTCAAAAGCCTCCTGATTTTTCTTGACGAATTCAATCAGAAATCTGGCCGTAAAAACAGAGACAAGGAAGGTGCCGAACAGAAGTCCATCACATTTTGGTCCAAACTTCTCATAGAGCCGCCAGAGCATAAAGAAGATGAGCAGATAAGCAAAGGCTTCGTACAGTTGTGTCGGATGGCGGGGAATGGCATCTACACGAACGAAAACAAAAGACCACGGCAGGTCGGTCGGTTTGCCGATGATCTCCGAGTTAAAGAGGTTTCCCAGCCGGATAAAAAAGCCGGCCAAAGCTACGGTAATCACGACACGATCCACCACCCACAAATAGGTCAACCCCTTTCTCGTCCGCATGTAAGCATAAATCGCGGTCAGAATGCCCACCGCGGCACCGTGACTCGCCAGGCCGCCACGCCAGACTTTCAGGATTTCCAAAGGGTGACTCAGATAATATCCGGGCTCATAGAACAAGCAGTGTCCGAGGCGCGCACCAACGAGAGTCCCGATGAACACGTACACAAAAATGTCGTTCAGATCCTTCTCGGAACGGCCTTCCCGGCTATAGATTTTATTCATGATCAGGAAGCCGCAATAGAAGGACGCCATGAACATCAGGCTGTACCAACGCAACCGGAAGAATCCGATATGGAGCAAATCAGGGTTTACATTCCAGTGAATCATGTGGTTTATATGCCCATTCGTGAATGAAGATTATCAAGACGAACGTGCAGACAAGGCCTGAGAGCGCACGCCCTAAAGCGAAAACTTTTCATTGAGTTTTTTCAGCATCATATCCTTGATGCCGGGCAAATCAAACTCATGCCGCCAGCCCCAGTCCTCACGCGCACACGAATCGTCAATTGACCTGGGCCAGGTGTCGGCAATCTGCTGTCTGAAATCTGGAGCGTACTTGCACGTGAACTCCGGAATATCCTTCTTGATTTCGGCTACAATTTCTGCCGCACTAAAACTTACCGCGGTCAGATTGTAACTTGTGCGAATCCGGATTTTGGCCGCTGCCGCCTGCATAATTTCCGTCGCAGCGCGCACAGCGTCGTCCATGTACATCATGGGCAATCGTGTCTCAGCATTCACAAAGCAGGTGTACACCTTGTTGCGGACTGCCTCGTAAAACATCTCAACCGCGTAATCGGTAGTGCCCCCGCCCGGTTCCGTTTTGTAGCTGATGATCCCGGGATAACGCACGCTGCGGACGTCAACCTCAAACTTTTCAAAATAATATTTGCACAAGAGCTCCCCGGCACGTTTCGTGATGCCATACATCGTGTTAGGGTCCAAGACTGTATTTTGAGGGGTCTTTTCCTTCGGGGAATTGGGTCCAAACACAGCAATCGAACTCGGCCAGAAGATTTTGATCTGAGTGCCGCGTGCGATGTCCAATACGTTCTTGAGACCCTGCATATTGACGTGCCACGCCTGGTCGGGATTCAGTTCACCGCGGGCGGACAGCAATGAGGCGAGATGAAAAATGGTATCGACCTGATATTTTTCGACAACCTGCCTCAACGCCTCGCGGTTGGTCGTGTCAATGGTCTCATGAATGTAATCGTAGGGCGGAGAAGCAGGACGCAAGTCAAGGCCGATAATCTCCTCGACTGCGTCAGCATTATTGAGTCTCTCGCTTAACTCTGTGCCGATTTGTCCGTTGATGCCGGTGATAAGAATTCGGTGCATTTCGTTTTCGCTGCCTGACACGCAGCCGGTTACAGGCTCAGCTTTTCCATCAGCATCTTCACAGGCTGTGAATTCTGCATGATATAAAAATGAATGGAGGGTACGCCGCTGTTGAGCAACTCCTCAACTTGTTTCACCGCCCAGTTCACTCCGATTTCCAGCACGTGCTCCGGCTTGGCCGCCGCGACTTCATCAGCCAACTCTACTGGTAGATTGACAAAAAAATTCCCAGGGATGGAGGTAAGTTGTTTCTGGCTGGTCAGAATTTTCAACCCCGGGATAATTGGCACTTCCACTCCGGCAGCGCGCGAGTCTTGCAAGAAATCGAAATACACGCGGTTGTCAAAAAACATCTGGGTGACGACATAGCTGGCGCCGGCGTCAACTTTTTCCTTCATGTGCTTGATGTCACTCTTTATATTCGGCGCTTCAAAATGCTTCTCGGGATAGCCCGACACGCCGACGCAAAAAGTCGATGGTTTGGCGTCCAGCAAACCCTCCTCCAGGTACTTTCCATTATTCATATCCACGATCTGCCTGACCAAATCGATAGCATAGTTGTTGGCCGTTCGTCCGTATTGCAGTGGCTTGCGATAACCACTGTCATCGCCCCGAATCGCCAGTACGTTGTCGATGCCAAGATACTGCAACTCGATCAGGACATCCTCGGTCTCTTCGCGCGAAAATCCGAAACAAAGGATGTGCGGCACGGCATCGATGTGGTACTTGTTTTGAATCAGCGCACAAATGCCAAGCGTTCCGGGACGCTTGCGCTTGACTTTGCGTTGAATGCCACTAGGGGTTTCGTCGTAGATGACTTCAGCGGCGTGGCTGGTTATATCTACAAAGGGCGGGTCATATTTTGCAATATCCTCAATAACAGAAAGTAACCCTTTGATATCACCACCACGCTTCGGGGGAATGAGCTCAAAACTGATAAGGGGTTTCTTAGCCTTCTCGAGATGTTCAATAACTTTCATGGTACCTGGCGAGGTTCATACTTTACGGTTCATTCTTTTCACGCTGAGGACGTGGCCACAAACTTGTTCAATTCGACGTTTTTTTGCACCCTGTCGGGATCGAATATCCGCCCGTTCATAGCGATGTAAACGCCATCCGTCAAAACCTGGCAGGCGCCAAACGCGAAGCCGACATTAAAAATGGCATCGCTCGACCTGAAACGCGCGGGAAACATCGAACCGGTCAGCACGATGATTTTGCCCGACACGCCCCGCAGCTTTTGCGCTGTTTTCACCATCGTATCGGTTCCGTGGGTCAAAAGGATGTGTCGGTTGTCACAGCGGGTGATACGATCGTAAATCAACTGCCGGTCGCCGTCGGTCAAATCAAGACTATCTTTGCGCATGAGGCATTCCAGCTCGTAGGGAACGTTCACATTGGCTTCTTTCAAAATCTCGGCTACTTCCGATTCGCCTACGTGGTAATCGTTTTTAGCATCGAAGTAGACTTTATCTATGGTCCCGCCCGTTGTGAAAATTTTTATCATTTGCTTCTCACTCACCCGGTCGCTATCGATTAACAGGCATCTTCATTACATTGTCAAACACCACATTTCTCGCGGCGTTGCACTCTGGACAATGCCGGCGATAGTCTCAAATCGCCCGGGAGAAAAAAAAATCCCCGCATCGGATCATGCGGGGATAAGTTCTCAAACCCTGACAAACCGACTCACCTCGATCGGTCGGATGAAGGTCTTATACATTTGCTTTGTCGTAATCGGCTTTGCTTACGAATTTGGTAAGGTTTCGACCATCACTGGTCTTCGCCTTGAGTGCATAGCGTTCTTTGCCCGGCTCTCCGTACACCATCTTCTGTGTCACATCAGCCTCGACTTTCTGGCGAAGCTTGACATCATAAAATGTTGATTTCATTCGAATCCTCCTATCTGATAGTTATTGTTTCAGAATGATATCTCTGAGGTAGCCCTAAATCGCGACAAAAATAGACATATTCGTCAACTTAGTCAAACGTTTTTTGCAAATATTTGAGCTTGGCAAGCGACCGGCACTGGCCGGACGCGTTCTCTTGGCGGCACCTGACCGCTAAGGTTGAGGCCAAAAAGTCGGACCGAAAACCAACACCATTCTGACATAAAACGTGGCTGACATATTTGCGACCCGCAACAGCAGCCGGTATATTTACCTTTAACTTATTTATAAACATCTATTTATTACAATATAAACGGTTCTGTGCAGCACCGCTTGCGTGTTGGGCCAACGAGAGGTATCGTTCCACAATCCAGCCTGGCCGCGCGCGTTCCTAACCTGATGGATGGCCGGAATGAAGATATTATGCACAGCGAACCTGCAGTGCAATAAAAAACAATTTTTTCTGGTGTCGAGACAGATTTTGCCCTAAATAAGGCAATTCACGCAAAAATATATTTGTTTGCACCCTACCAATCAAAACCCCTACCGTCGGCTATTAATAGCACAAAAGCTGTCGTCGACCAGGGTTAAAGTCGTTGAAAGAGTCAGAAAATGCGGCGCGGCTGCAGAGATATGCCGTTTATAAGGCCACTCAATGGCTACCGAGTCCACTAACGTTCGCCCGTACTTCCCCCAGGTCAGACAGGTCGGTATCGGCGCGATGCCAGATTCGAGCCAGAACCGTATAGGTAGCCCTGCTGCCCGGCAAATCACCCGCACCTGCCAGCGCGCGGGCCAAACCGAGAAGCGAACGGGCACGTTTGGCATTTCTCTCTAATGAGTGACGAAAGGCTTTCGCGGCGGCGGAAAATCGTTTTTGCTTCAAAAGCATTTCACCAAGCAGTTCGTGTACCGGCTTAACCGGAAATGGCGGTCCGAATTCGAACGTTAATGCTTCCTGAAGGCGGGCGGCATGCTGCATAGATGCCAGGGCGGCCTCCGTCTCGCCTGAGCGAAGCCGAATCGCTGCCTGAAATTCCTGTTCGACCACTTGTCGCCAACCGCCAGTTTTCTCGTCTGGCACATCGGCTGCTAGTTTTTCGTGTAATTGCTGCAGCAAATCGTGGGCTTCAGAAATCGCTTCTTTCTCAAGGGCTGCAAGACCTTGTGCCAGCAGAAGACTCGCTGCTGGTTTGGCCGGCAACTTCGCAATCGGCGGAATCTGCACACCTGCGATCGCGTTCCGACCCAGTGTTTCAACCAGATGCGCGGCATGCATATATGCCAGGTGCCGCTGTTCACTTTGGTTGGGATTTTGCCCCAGCCGTACATGCGTGCGCTTAAGCAGAGCCGTTGCCGCTGCATACCGGCCTTGCTGCAGATAGCTGTAGTGGAGCCACCACGTGGCGTGCAGGCCGCTCTGTCCCTTCTTTATGGCCGCAGCTTCCGAGGCTTCGTTAGATGAAGCCGACTCATCCCACATACCCAGAGCCATGAAAATATGAGACGGCATATGCAGCGCGTGAGGTGCGTCCGGGGCGATGTCCGCATAAGCGCGTGCTGCCTTCAGCCCCAACGGGGCGTGGATCGGATCATCCACAGAATGAATGAGATAATGCGCTGCCCCGGGATGTCTGGGGTTTTTCTCAAAAACATCTTCCACGATGGCGGCGGCCCGCATGTAAGTTCTGAAATCCCTGACACCTTGTGCCGTCCCAAGGATTGAAAGAGCGTAAAAGCTTGCGGCTTCGAGGTCTTCTGGGTACTTCTCGGTAAGAGATTTCAATGCCGCGCTGTAAGCCTGATCACGTTCCACCTTGTCTCCATCCGCGTACAGGATTTCCAGCGTGTTCAGGTAGTCCTTTTCCCTCTCAGTCGGCGCTTTCGCCGCGCGCTCCTTCGCGGATGCTCCGAAGCGGCGCAGCACGGCCAAAGCACCCTCCCGGTCGCGTTGATTCCAAATCGGATGATTGTAGGTCATCGCTTCTCCCCAGTAGGCCATCGCAAAATCGGGGTCAAGCTTTTGCGCCTCGCGAAACGCCGCGGCGGCGTCTTTGTACTCAAAACTGTGCAGGAGCAAGACACCATGCACGAAAGAGGCTTGTGCAACGGCGGCTCCGGAAGTCGGAAAATCGATTTCTCCCAAATCCTCACTCTGTGCGATTGCCCCGGGCAGATTAACCAGAGACAAGGCAAGCGAAACGAGCAGCGTAAGCTGCAAACGAAAGAGATTCATTTTGTTTCTCCTGTTCAGTGAAAAAGCCCCAATGCTCACGATATCATGCGAAAAAGGACCCGGCGCGCGGCATCACGTGCACCGTCAAGAATCTACCTTAGCTTAAACGTGTCAACCTCTTCCAACGTGTCGGGATTGAGAACTTCCACGTCGATTTTTTTATCGTTCACATGGAAAAAGACCAGTGCATTCTGAGTGGTAAATCCGGTGACATCAGCGCTCCACGGGGTCTGTTCCTGTGAGTAGTAGGGCGCCCCGGCCGCGCCGTCGTTGATTTGATAAATGGTGCGGCGGAGCTTCAAGCGTGTTTTGGACCAATCATCCGGGTAGCGTGGCGTGCTCTCACTCAGCTTCAATTTATTGTAATTGTGCTCGTCTCCGGTTAACAGCGCCACAACTTTTCTGCTCTTATTCACAAGGATATCCAGCAGCTGGTCGCGCCGTTCTATAATGCCTTTTTCGACGGGCTTGCCCGCCACGTAGGGTCGCACGGCGTTATTGCCTCTATACCACATATCGTCCTTCACATGGCCGCCATTGGGGAAGAAAGGCGTGTGGATGGTTACGAAGACATGGTCGATATGCTCGTCCTTTTCCAACTTCTCAATTGTGGCGTCAAGCCAGGCAAGTTGGTTGTCCATAACGTAACCGTGTGGGTTGCCGCCCACCGTTGGGATGGCATCTTTGCTCGGTGCGAACCAATAATCGGAGTTCAGGGAGACGATGGCCACATTGTCGTAGGTGTAGTAGAAGACGGTTTCCTCATAATCCGGAAAGTCTGCTTGATCCGGATTCGGATCGTAAATTGCGCCATCCTCCGAATCCGGCCCATTACGAGGATTGACAAAGTTTTCCGCAAACAAGACTTCGCTCGATTCTGAGTAGGGGAAATGCGTCACGCGCACACGGCCTCGCGCGTCCTGGAATCGGGTCACAAACACCTCGTGGTTGCCGATGCTGGCATTGATCGGAAAATAATGGGCAAACGGTTCGACCGCGCGCTTCCAGTTGGCGTACTGCAGGTGCATTTCTGCGGCGTCTGTCAGATAACCGGTCACAAGGTCGCCGGTAAATTGGCAGAACCGGACTTTCCTGGCGGCATTCAGCGCCATGATTTTTTTCATAATGTAGAAATTTGTGCCGTGCAGATTGCGCTCACCTCCACCCTGCCCGGAACGCGAATCGCTACAGTACGAGAAAACGAACTTAGAGCGGCTGCCGGGTCGAGGCTGCGTGCGAAGGGAAAACGTTTGTTGATACGAACCGACATCCAAAACATACGCATATTCCGTGTCCGGACGCAAACCCGAAAGGACAATCTCATGGTGACGCGCAGCGAGTTCGTCGCGAAAAGTCTTTCCGCCGGCACGAATCGTGGCCAGCACGTCTATATTGGTTTCGAACGAAATGGTGGCGCCGTCCGGTTTCAGCAAATTGACAAAGGGACCCTCGAGTACCGTGACGTCGACCTCGAACGGACCTCTGCCTTTGAAAGTCACCCGGCCGTCGTAAAGCAGTTCGCCATCAGCATTGGCGACGCGGTAACCGAGTGTGCCCCGGCCGGATTTCTGCCATCCAATCATGTCGTAGATGCCACTCAATCGTTTCTTGATGTCGATCGCAGCCTTACCGTGTTCAATTTTCGCTGGGGTATGAAAATAGACCGGCATCGGATGTTTCGAATCACCGTAGGCGATGAAACCGTAGGTAAGTGTGCCGCTAAAGTCTGCCCGCTGGAAGTCAAATTCGATGCCGTTATCGGTGCCTTTCGGTTGCCCCTGCATTTGCGTCAGAGTGAAAGGATTCTCTGCCTGATTCTGCAGCAAAATGCGGTCACCCCAACGCACAAAAAGATGGCCATCGCTACTGCGTTCAATGTTCGCATGCGAAGCCGGGATCGCGGCCTGTCGATCTTGCGAAAACACCAGGTTGACAAATGTGCAAATAACGATTATGATCGCTCGTTTCATTTTGGATCCGTTTCTTGATAGAATGATGGATGCGGTAAGCGTCCGGGTATCATTAGAAGGACACCACTGCCTACAAACCATTCCTGTCGATCAAATAGATGAGAGCCGTAAGCGATCCGGTGCCTAACTCCAACTCGCGCCGGTCGACGGCGCTAAAAACGTCACGGCGCGAATGGTGAATATCGAAATAACGCTGCGAATCCGTTCGTAGTCCGACAGTTGGGACGCCATACATCGCATTCAGCGGTCTGATGTCGGCTCCGCCGCCGCCTTTGCTTATGTACGAAATCGTGTTTTTGTCAAAGTAAGGCAGCCACGACCGCATTTTTGCCAGGGTAGATTCGGGTGCAGTGACACTGAAACCTCTGGGCACAAATCCGCCGGAGTCTGTCTCGATGGCTATGATGTGCTTCTCTTTGTTTTCACCTGCGAGCTTGGCATATTTTTGCCCACCGCGGGTACCATTTTCTTCGTTCATGAACAAGACGGCTCGAATGGTATGTTTGGGTTTATAATTCAACGCTTGCAGGGTCCGCAATACACCGATGGACTGCACGCTACCGGCGCCGTCGTCGTGTGCACCCTGCGCCACATCCCAGGAGTCCAGATGTCCGCCCACGAGGATGATTTCATCGGGATGGTCGCTCCCGCTTAGTTCTCCCACGACATTGTAGGACTTGACATCGGGCAGCCAGCGGCAACTCATGTTAAGATAGAGTTTGAGGGATGGATTTTTCTCAAGTGCCGCCGTCAGGCGCAGGGCAGATTGAACCCCGAGAGCCGCAGCAGGAATTCTGGGAACACCCTCTTTGTAACGCAAGGTTCCGGTGTGTGGCGCATCGTCAAAAGAGGAGCTTACAGAGCGGATGACAACGCCAACTGCGCCATATTTCGCAGCCTGCGATGGCCCGCCGACACGCTGATCAACTGCGCCGCCGTAACTCGCACCGGTATTGATGTTGCGCTGATCGAAGGCCCGATTGTAGAAAACTATTTTGCCTCCAATGCGGTCTTCGCCCAATTCGGCCACTTCGTCCAGGGATTGTACCTCGACAACCTCGGCGGTGAGACCGTCAGGGTCCGTCCCGACAGAGCCACCTATGGCCAGTACGGTTAAGGGATCTTCGCCTCCGTCCCCTAAGATTGTCGCGACTTCTTTGCCACCGCGCTCCCAATGCGGCACCATCACTTCCTGCAGCGTCACGCGATCAAAGCCGGCATCGTGCATGACTTGCTGCGCCCACTCGACAGCCCGTGCGGCACCCTCTGAACCGCTGAGACGCGGGCCAATCTTGTTGCAAAGATGATCCAACATTTGGTAACTCTCGCCCTGTACCAGAACATGATCAAAAATTGCTTTGATCATTTTCACATCTCCCGGGTCGGGAGCGCCGTCATCTTGAATCGGTGCGGCATGCACGAACATCGCACCCAGCATGAGCAGCGCATAAGCAAGCGAACGAATCATTCAATCCTCCCTCGGTTCCAGTTGAAAAAGTATGTATAGCTCGGTGAGTGGTCAAACTAAACAAAAGCAATCTTAAAATCAAATGCCCTTTGGACAAACCAGGCCGTGCCAAAAAGCAAAATGCAGGCAGAAGTGGCATAAATAAATTGTTTGCGCCAGCGCGTCTTAAGAACAAACAGAACGCAAGGAAAGGTCACCAGGACGATCGCCAACTGGCCAATCTCAACCCCGACATTGAAGGAAAGTAAAGACGGTATCAGACCGCGCGGAGGCAGACCTAACTCAGTCAGCACATTCGCAAATCCGAAGCCATGCATCAAACCGAACGCGAATGAAATCAACCAGCGCTGATCGCTTTCCTGCACAAAAAAGTTCTCGATCGCTATGTAAACAATACTCAACGCGATGACCGATTCGACGATTCGGCTTGGAACGGTCACAACCTGCAACGCAGCCAGTATCAGGGTGATACTGTGGGCTACCGTAAAGGCTGTCACGATTTTGACCACGTTCGCAATTCGGCCTCCGATAAGGATCAGGCCCAGGAGAAAAAGAATGTGGTCGTAGCCGACAAAGATATGCTCAACTCCCAACCAGATAAATTGCCGAATCTGATCGAGTAGAAATGCGCTGTCACCCCGGAGAAAAACGGTTTCAGTCGGATGGCCGGCCGTGAGAATGCCCTGACGCAATTGGTCCTTGTAGGTGACCTTGAGGAGATTCTTGTGAAGAGCAGGCAACTTATCAAAAATCTCTAACCGCACCGACACTTGCCACGGTTTACGATGTGCCTGACTGTGAAAGGTCACCTTGGCAAACAAATTACCGAGGCCGTCATCCTCCAGTGTCGCCCGACCATTTGCCAGCAGTATGCGTTCGCCTCCCACAGACACGTTGATGCGGTCTGCAAAGTAGGACGGCATTTGATCGGTCCGGGCCTCGATTTCCTCGGCAGTCACCACACCGTCTGCGTTCGCATCGAGGGCAAAAATCCGATTCAAATCGCCCTGATCGAGTATCAGACTCACCTGGACTTGGTCGCCGGACGATTCGACGTGGACCTCGCTGTAACTGGTGCTCAGATCGTGTGCCACCCCATTCCCCCTGAAACTCAGAAGCACCAAAATTGCAGCGGCAAGCCGGTTCAATCCTGGCAGGTGCAGCCCAACCCGGCCGCTTCTGAAAAAAAGAAAGAGGAGCTTTCTCATGCAAACCTGGAAAGCTCCTTTCAAGATCACGCTTTTCATGTATGGCGCTAGTGGCTGCCGGTTCCGGTCGTTTCGCCGGGCTTTGTCATCTCATCAGTTCGTCGTTGCCGCTGCATCTGGTTTTCGCGCTGCAGGCCACGTCGCCTACTCTTGAACAACTTGAACCGTGTCGGCACGGTTTTCGGAGGCCAATAATTGTTGTTCATGTCCACGTCGGCCGTTTCCAAAAAAGGATCGAGTGTCGCGCTGGTTAGCACCTTTTTGGTGGGAAAGATCTTCGTGACATGCTGGTCATTGAGACGCCAGATTTCCGCGGGGATATGAATCATCTCCTTGCTGCCATCATCGTATTCGAATTGCAAAATCAAAGGCATGACCAAACCGCCATGATTGGTGAATGAGATAGCATAGTAGTTGTAGTCGTCTTTTAAGACCTTGACATCGTCCTCATTCATGCGGGCGAGTCGCTTTTCGTAATCCTGCTTATCGATCACCGTAACCTCATGTGGATCGTACTTGTTGTAAAAATCGAGGAGCGCAGCATCTTTTTCAACGGCCGTCTGAGCAACCTGCTCGCGGTTCCGGACCTTTGTGATGTCCTCAGGCTGATTCCTGGTCAGCTCCTCCGAAAAAGGTTTCTCTATTGCCGGGTCCAGCGTGTTGATCGTGTACCATTTGACAGCGTCAATCGAGATATCGACATCATCCGTGCCGTAAAACCAGCCACGCCAAAACCAGTCCAGGTCCACACCGGAGGCATCTTCCATGGTTCGGAAAAAATCGTCGGGCGTCGGGTGCTTGAACATCCAGCGCCGCGCGTACTCTTTGAAAGCGAAGTCGAACAATTCACGTCCCATCACGGTTTCGCGCAAGATGTTCAGGGCGGTCGCCGGTTTGCCGTAAGCGTTGTTGCCAAACTGGTGAATCGATTCAGAGTTGGTCATGATCGGAGAAATATTTGCCTGGTTGCCTTTCATGTAACCAACGATTTTGCTCGGAAAACCGCGACGGCTGGGGAAGTCGCGTTCCCAGGCTTGCTCTGTAAGAAATTGCAGAAAGGTATTCATACCCTCGTCCATCCAGGTCCACTGACGTTCGTCCGAGTTAACGATCATGGGAAAGAAATTGTGTCCGACTTCATGAATAATGACCCCGATCATGCCATATTTCGTACGACGTGAGTACGTGCCATCCTTTTCAGGCCGTCCAAAGTTGAAGCAAATCATGGGATATTCCATCCCGATTTGGCGTGCGTTGATGGACCAGGCTACAGGATATGGGTAGTCGAATGTGTGCTTGGAGTAATTCCGCAGCGTGTGCGCTACCACCTTGGTCGAGTACTGCTCCCAAAGCGGATTGCCTTCCTTAGGATAGAGAGACATCGCCATGACGGTACGATTGCCGAACTTGACGCCCATAGCATCCCAGATGAACTTCCGTGACGTGGCGAACCCGAAGTCACGCACGTTCTGAGCGCTAAACTGCCAGGTTTTTTTGCTATCGACGCGATGCTGCTCTCTTGCGCGCGCTTCATCTTCCGTGGCAATGATGACAGGTTGGCTGGCCGTTCTGGCACTGGCGAGACGGCGACGCTGTTGGGCGCTCAGGACTGAACCGGGGTTTTGCAGCAAGCCGGTCGCCGCAACGATGTGATCGGCAGGCACGGTGACGCTCACCTTGAAATTCCCAAATGGCAGGGTAAATTCCCCGCGTCCGAGAAACTGTTTGTTCTGCCATCCTTCAACTTCGTTGTAGACCGCCATGCGTGGGTAGAATTGCGCGATCGTGTACAGGTAGTTGTCATCTTCCTTGAAATACTCATAGCCTGAACGACCCCCAATCTGCATGCGATCGTTTATGTTGTACCACCACTTAATTTTGAGCGACGTCGTTGCTTTCGGTTTAAGAGCAGCCGGCAGGTCTACGCGCATCATGGTCTTGTTGACGGTGTAGGACAGAGGCTGGCCATTAGCACTTTTCACATATTCCAACTTGAAGCCACCATCGAAATCAGACCGCAAAGCCCGTAATTGTCTGAAGGTCAAAGAGTCGGAATTCGGGGATGTGCGTGTCAAATAATCATCAGAGTTTTGGGCGCGCCGATTTTGGTCCAATTGAATCCAGAGGTAGCGCAATTCATCCGGTGAATTGTTGTGGTACCGAATCGTCTCAGTCCCGTGGATCTGCTGCGTTTCGTCGTCGAGTTCGACCGCGATATCATAGTCGGCCTGCTGCTGCCAGTACATGTGGCCAGGGGC
>Ga0114931_10002323_pt1 | contig 24214 bp, 23 predicted proteins | sample 2SBtaG_FD_89579 | JGI IMG/M metagenome (GOLD analysis project Ga0114931, IMG submission 89579) | Deep subsurface microbial communities from Kolumbo volcano to uncover new lineages of life (NeLLi) - 2SBTROV14_V59a metaG | ecosystem: Environmental > Aquatic > Marine > Volcanic | place: Kolumbo... | reverse complement strand
TCCGGTACGTATTTCACTGATTAATATATCTGGTAGAAATATTTCAATTTAGTTAATAAAATTAATAAAATACCATTTATTTACTTATTTTTTGCAACTAATATTGTCTATCACACTTGTACTATCGGTTATTTAATAGTATGTTGTATTTTTGTGATAAGTAATGTCAGCTTCTTTACAAATGTGATAACGTCGTTTAATATTAGGGTACATATGACACTATCTGAATCAATTCAAGACTTTTTAGATTATTGCGAACTTGAGAAAAACCTTTCACAAAAAACGGTACGTATGTATGCATATTATCTTCGCTTTTTCCTGGACTGGGTACATGAGACAAAAAACGCAAAGGATATTGACATCACATCATTGAATGAAAAAGATATTCGTGAGTTTCGATTGTACCTTTCGAGAACGTATTCAAATCCCCATAAAGGAAAACTGAAACGACAGACACAGAATTATTTTTTGGTCGCATTGCGCAGTCTCCTCAGACATCTGAGTAAACGAGGTTATGGTGTCATATCTCCTGATATGATAGAGCTGGGGAAACAGAAAGACCGGACAATAAAGTATTTATCTGAGGAAGAGTTGAAGCGACTCTTTGATGCGGTTGATACGACAGATGAGATGGGTTTGCGCGACGCAGCAATCCTTGACGTGTTATTTTCAACTGGACTTCGGGTATCAGAGCTTGCCGCCTTAAATAAAGACAAGGTCAACCTGAAGACAGGAGAATTTGGCGTGATTGGAAAAGGAGGGAAAGCGCGTGTGGTATTTCTGTCGACGAGTGCTATCGATGCACTACAAAAGTATTTAGATAGACGATCAGATCCATATAGTCCTCTCTTTATTCGATATTCCGGACCGAAAGAAACCGATGATTTGACTGATGAAAAGAAACGCCTATCAGTGCGATCAATCGAGCGTATGATAGATAAATATCGGAAAAAAGCAAATATTTTGTTTCGAATCGGACCGCATATTCTTCGCCACTCATATGCAACAGATCTTTTATCGCATGGTGCTGATCTGCGCTCAGTTCAAGAAATGCTTGGTCACAAAAATATTGCAACGACTCAAATATATACTCATGTGACCGATTTACGACTCAAAGAAGTCCATGCAAAATTTCATAGTGGCAATAAAAGAAGCAAAGAACAAAAAGAGAAATGAGCGAATCTAAATTGAGAATGTATAATAGACCTATGGGCTCGTATTTAAAGAAGTATCTTCCATTCATCATTCTTTCCGTAGGTGTGTTTGCGTATATATTGTATTTTTCACTTTTTACTATATTCCGGTACGAAAAATTCTACGCACATTACTTTGATCTGGGCATCATGCATCAGGTCGTTTACAATAGCTATCAAGGGTTAAAAACGGGTGATTTTACCCGTATTTTGGAACATACCGATCCGCAAGAAGGCATTGAACAAGTGAAGCGTATGGCGGTACACAATGATATATTTCTCGTATTTCTTGCGCCGTTTTATTTTATTCATGATGGTCCAGAAACTCTATTGGTGATGCAATCAGTCATTCTTGGACTGGGGGCATATTTTGTTTTTTGGATTGCGCAGCACGTTCTGAAAAAATTGAAATATTCAGATCATCTTGCACTTATATTAGCATTCGGCTATTTACTGTATCCCCCTCTGCAAAAGGCAAATAATTTTGATTTTCATGCGGTGACTCTTGCGACAACATTCCTTCTTGCAATGTATTATTTTTGGCTCAAAAAAAAATATGTATGGTCGGTCTTATTTGCGGTTATGAGCATGCTTACGAAAGAGCAGGTTGGGCTAACGGTGGCCTTTTTTGGTGCCTACACGTTGTATAGTCAAGCTGACAAGCATCACTCTTGGAGTAAATGGTTCACCAAGTACTTCTTTCATCGACTGGCATTTCAAAATTGCATTAGCTTTATTCAGAAAAAACGACATCGATTTGGTATCACTCTCATCATTGCTGGCGTTTTTTGGGTATTGTTTTCGATGCAGGTTATTATTCCGTATTTCAGTGGCGGGGGTCATTTTGGATCGAAATACTTCCGATATCTGATCGAATCTCCTTGGCAGTTTTTTCCCGTTCTTTTCCGGTATGAATCACTCAAATATATTTCAATTTTGCTTTTTCCCGTAGGATTTATCTCATTGTTTTCTCCATTGCAACTGCTGATTGCCACTCCAGAAATGCTCATGAATCTACTCGCTGAAAATAGCAATATGCGAAATATTTACTTTCATTATGATGCAGTCATCACTCCATTTGTATTTATTTCTGCCATATATGGTGTGCGTACTGTATTGACTTCAAAGCTTAAAACGTTCATATTACTTCTCAATCGTATCGCAAAGAAAGTGGCCATCCCAAAGAGACACATGAGGTTTGTTTCATTTATACGGCATCACCCTGAAAAAACAGTAATGGTATTTCTGGGTATAAGTATTGTCGCAACATCACTCTATATGAGCCCTATTCCGTGGGGACATCATCGAGATCTGTTTCCATTCATGCCCTATCCAAAAAAGTATGGCGATGTGCAGTTGTGGAAAAAGTATCTCAACGACGACTCGTTGAAAGTTTCAACCACCGGGCATTTGGCACCGCATTTTACCTCACGGAGGTATTTTTATAATTTTGCTGAAGGATATGATCATGCAGACTATGTCGTGATTGATCGATCTGAAATATCTCGTGGATTTCAATCTGAACTGAAAAAGTTAGAATATCAACGCCTTCTTCGTGACTTCAGATACATCAAGGTATATGACGTACACGGGATAGAAGTATTTAAACAATTATCATTTTAATAGTACCCGTGAAATCAATACAAAAAATATCGGTGGTTATACCATTTCATAACGAAAAAGAAAATTTAGAACCGCTTATCAATGGATTGATCAATGCTCTTTCTGCAACGGAGTACATTTATGAAATAATTCTCGTTGACGATGGTTCATATGATGGATATGAGGAGGTTACAAAACCATTTGTTGAGCGCTCATCAGTGACCATACTGAAGCTTGCCCGACAAATGGGAAAAGGAAAAGCTCTGAGTGAGGGGTTAAAAAAAACTACCGGAGACACCATTCTGTTTATGGATGCAGATTTACAAGATGATCCACAGGATATCCCTGCATTTATTCAGAAGATTGAAGAAGGGTATGATTTTGTAAATGGACATCGATTTACACGAAAAGACAATGGCATTATTAAAATATATTCATTAACTGCACGGTGGTTTTTGCGAACATACCTCCGTTCCCCATTTACTGATATTAACTGTGGCTTTAAACTGTTTCGAAAAAAAGTTCTTGATGATGTCGTTCTTTATGGCAATAATTTTCGATTTCTTCCCCTTGCTGCCTTTTATGAGGGATATCGCGTGGGAGAAGTCAAGGTTCACAATCAACCACGTATTCATGGAAAAACAAAGTATGGTATCAGCAAACTCTTTGTCGGATTGATTGATATGCTTTCCGCCTATTTTTTATATAAATTTGCGGAAAAGCCACTGCATTTTTTTGGTGGGGTGGGAGCGGTATTATTTGGCATTGGTGGACTGGCACTTTCATGGGTGACCTATGAACGAGTATTTATGGGTGTGCTTTTATATCGCAGACCAGCACTTCTCTATGCAATATTTCTGGTCATTCTTGGCATTCAAATCATAATGACCGGCATTATTGGAGAACTTATTGTGTATCTGGATAAGAAAAAATGAGTATTTGATACAACCTGTTTGTTTGCAAATAAATACTGTATAGTTAAGAAATGTCAGGAATTGTTGCCATGCTCATCGTCGAAATTATCTGGGGTGCGGCACCACCAATATTTAAGTTTTCATTGCAGGGTGTTCCTCCATTTACGCTTGCGTTTGTTCGTTTCTTTACGGCGTCGTTTATCTTCATGCCATTTGCGTTTCTTCATTGGAAGCGCCTCACAACAATCCAACTTTTGTATATTTTGCTTGGAAGTATAGCTGGTGTAATAATCAATATTTCTGCATTTTTTGTTGGACTCGAGCTTGCTCCGAGTATTAATGTGCACATGATAAGTGCGGCAGGGCCGTTGGTCCTCTATGCTCTCTCGATTATTGTGCTTCATGAAAAGCCACATGCGCAGGTACTCCGCGGCATGATGTTTGCATTGGGGGGAGTTTTGATCATTTTTTTCGCACCGATACTTCGTGATGGATTTTCAGGCCAGGATATATCGTCTGCCGAACCGATGATTCTGGGTAATTTTCTGTTTGTTATCGCAATGCTTGGTGGAGTATTTTATTCGGTTATTAATAAAAAAATCATCAAAACAGTTGATCCGTCTGTCATCATGTCATTGCAATTTTTTGTGGGATCTGTCGCATTTATCCCAATGATGGTTCGCGAACTCCAAACATGGTCATTTTCGTCTTTAACCAGTGAAGGCTGGGTCGGTATTATTTACGGCATCTTCTTTTCATCAGCGCTCGCCTATTTCCTCCTCAACTATGCCCTAAAACGAATCACGGCACAAGAAATTGGCGTTTTTGAGTATATGAAGCCAGTAGTTGCAATACTGGTAGCAATCCCCCTTCTTGCTGAGTTTCCTGATGTGTTTTTTGTAATTGGAAGTGTTTTGATATTTATGGGAGTGTATGTGAGTGAGCGGCATCCACATTACCATCGGATTCACAAGAAGATTGATCTGAAAGATTGATTATTCTGTTTGATACAGCGGACAGTTTGGTGTTTGGAACATATTGCAGCTCCATTGACACGCTGCTAAGTATTTCCGCAAGGCTTCTTTATCAAGTGTATTATTGTGAACAAATAGTTCCTTAAGTGTAGGATATTCATCTGGAGGCGTTAAAGCGATAAGCGTATAATTATCAACAGGACAAAGTTTTCTCACTGCAGGAGGCGTTTTATCTCTAATTCTATCCTTTAATGCCGGGGGCTCTCCCATACTATGCTCAATGGTTGAAGCGGAATTGAATCTAACTTCCTGGCCACAGGGCAAAAATGTTTCGATTTTGGGCATATGTGAATAGTTATAGGTTATTATATGAAACAAAGCATAAATATGCAAGTTTTGATACAATAAGCATAAATGAAAAAAATACTTATTACTGGGGCCGGCGGGTATATCGGATCTGTTGCAACCTCGCTTCTTCTTGAAAAAGACTACTCAGTTGTAGCAGTCGACAACTTCTCAACGGGCTATCGCGCCCCTCTGACGCTTCTCCAAAACAAATACGGAGATGCACTGAAAGTATATGAAGTTGATCTCAAGGGATTTTTCTCACCCGTCTTCAAAGAAAATCATATTGACCTCGTTTTGCACTATGCAGCAAACTGTAGTGTGAATGAGTCGATGGAAAAGCCGGAAAAGTATTTTTCAAACAACACTGGTGGCACCCAACACCTCCTGCATACGATGCTTGATCACGATGTTAAGAATATTGTGTTCTCTTCAACATGTGCAGTCTATGGTGAAGCGGAATATGTACCAATCGATGAAAAACATCCGACACACCCGACCAATCCATATGGCGAATCGAAGCTCATGTCAGAAAAAATTATTCGGTGGTATGGAAAACTTAAGGGACTGAATTATGTTATTCTGCGATACTTTAATGTATGTGGTGCGACAGACGATGGAATGATCGGAGACAGTAAGCACCCCTCCCCACATCTCATGCAAAATGCCGTGCGTGGTGCACTTGGCATAGAAAAATTCAATCTGACCTGTGGAAAGTTTGACACACCAGATGGCACCCCTATCCGAGATTATGTCAATGTTGTTGATCTCAATGTTGCGCATATTCTTGCTCTTGAATATCTCATGAATGGTGGAAAAAGTGAAACAATAAATCTGGGAACCGGAGATGGTAACTCAGTGATGGAAATAGTTCAGAAAGTTCAGGAAATAACGGGCAAAAATATTCCCGTGTCTCAAGGGCAGGAGCGTGCGGGAGAGTATGCTAAAATGGTGGCTTCAACTGAAAAGGCCCAAAAAATACTTGGATGGAACCCTGTACACTCTCTCAAAGATAGTGTTCGATCACTCGTTGATTGGTACTCTAAACATCCGGCGGGTTGGGAGAAATGAATACCCGCATTTCATTACTCAACTGTCTTCAAACCTCAAACTTTTGAGTAAAATGAGTATATATATAAAGCATTTACAAAATTCTCATGAAAAAACAACAGAATCATTTTAAAGAAGTTATTGACACAACACTTCGCGATGGTCAGCAATCTCCATATCTTTTTGATACCCACAAATATCGATTTTCCTTTGAAGACAAGAAAAAAATTGTATATGCGCTGGCACAATTGGGGGTACGAAAATTTGAATTATTTTCTCCGGTAGTTTCTGATGCTGAAGGAGAGGATTTCGTCTCACTCAAGACTTTCATAAAAAAACAGTACCCTGATGTCCAGTTTTTCGCTCACTGCAGGTGTCATCCCAAAGATGTTGAACGAGCACTTGATGCTGGATTTGATGGATTAAATCTTTTCATGAGCACAGCGCCTCAAGCACGTCAACACAGCCACGGTTTTTCACTCCATCATCTGGTCAATAAAGTTCGAACCATGGTTGAAGAGCTCAGAAAACAGAATCCAAAGATATACCTCAGATTTAGTACGGAAGATTGCTTCCGAACAGACATTGCAGATGTGTATCGTGTATATGATGAAATCGCTGAGTATGTAAACGCGTTCGGGATACCTGATACAGTCGGAATTACAACACCTGACGATGTGTCAAAGCGAATCGGTGCAATAAAGAATCGGTATCCAAAAATTGATATTGAGTGTCATTTTCACAATGATAGAGGATTTGCTCTTATTAATTCTCTCGTTGCTGTCAGATGTGGAGCATCATATATCGACACATCAATTTGGGGTATGGCAGAACGATCAGGAATCACATCTGTTACGGGATTGTTATTCAACTTGTTCCAGGAAGATGAGAGACTCTGTGAGCGGTATAATCTCACATATTCATATCAGGTGAATGCGCTTATGGCATCAATATTGAATCGCGATATTCCCAACGATGAACCAGTTTCTTTGGCAAATAGGACTCATATTGCTGGCGTCCATCAAAAAGCCGTCATAAATAGTCCGGTTGCATACGAAGCAATGGATTTGCGGAGGTTTGGGGTCAAAAAAAATCAGCTTTTACTCGGGCCATTATGTGGAAGTCACCTCATTTATTATTATCTTCATGCAGTGAGAGGCTTTGAATTATCCGAAGAACAATCAAAAAAAATAACACATGTATTTAAGTATCATGTGGAGCAAATCGATCAAATCCATGATCCAGAATCAGTCTTAATGAGTATCGTACAACAGTTCAAACTGGCAAAAATCCAAAGTTAATATTGATTTTTAGATGATCTCAAGACAAATATTTTGTATAATAGACTTCTCTGATGCACGTAAGTGAGATCAGGTACGTGCGGGATTAGTTCAGCGGTAGAATGTCTCTTTTCCAAAGAGAAGGTCAGGGGTTAGAATCCCCTATCCCGCTCCATCACTTCTAAATATAAGATTAAATGACGCCACCTTCGCGCATATAGCAGTTTCCACAGAGTGAGTCGTAGGTTACTTTGTCTCCGTCAATGGCAACTTGCTTGCCTTTAAACGTATATTTTCCATTTATTTTTCTCGTGTTAAATTCTGCTTGTGCACCACAGAAACACATGGTGGGTAGCTTTTCAAGATTATCTGCAACTTCAAATAAACGCATGCTCCCTGGGAACATATTTGCTTGAAAATCAGCACGTAACCCAAAGCAGATGACTGAAATGTTTTCAATTTTTGCCACTTGATAGAGCTCACTGATTTGTTTCTTCGTCAAAAATTGTGCTTCATCAACCAAAATGCAGGAAATATTTGTATGTTTTTTTATTTCGGATAAGAGATTTGTATGAGCATCTGCCAAAATATCGACGGTACAGGTGTGTCCACCACGCGCAATTACCGTGTGTTCACTTTTTGTGTCGGTCTTCGGCTTTATGACTAAAACGTTCAAATTCCGCTCTTTGTAATTGTATGCAGTTTTGATGAGCGTATCACTTTTCCCACTGTTCATCGCCCCGTATTTAAAATGAAGTTTTGCCATTACAGGACATTAAACACAATATTAAGTGAAAAATCAATACGAATGTCAAAATTCATGTAAAATATATACGCACTATGAAACAATTTATTGCGCAGAATAAACTTCGAATGCTCTTCTTATTCGCCTTTTTGATACGACTGATTCATGTAAATCAATCACTTTGGCTTGATGAGGCAACAACTGCGATGACAGTAAAGACGTTTTCTTTGTCCCAAATTATTACTCAGTTTTCCCCATCTGACTTTCATCCCCCATTGTATTATCTTGTCATGAAAGTATGGACAAGCATATTTGGTTATTCTGAAGTGGCATTGCGAATGCCCTCAGTATTGTTTTCTCTTGCTGCTGGATGGATGGTATATAGCATAATTACGAATGGTACATTACGGATTAGCAAAGAAGAGATTAGAGAGAAAAGATATGAGAAAATAGCTTTTTGGGCAGCTGCGTTTTTCCTCTGTAATCCCCTCATTATCTATTACTCTCAAGAGGCTCGCATGTACGCGATGGTGACGTTTACCATTGCCGTAAGTTTTTATTATCTGATCAAAGTGCAAACTGCAAACTTCAGACTGCAAAGTATGGATTTCTGGCTCATGAATCTTTTTCTTATTCTTTCCTTTTATACGTTTTATGCCAGCATTTTTTATATCGCTTCGGTGTATTTATATCTCTTTTGGAAGGATAAGAATAAGGGTCGGACTCTTATTTCTGCTGCAGTTTTTACCATAGGAATGGTATTTATTGCTCCCTTGATTGTCCAGCAGTTTGAAAACTCACGGGAAGCCCTCATATCTGTTTCCAACTGGTCGCTTGTTTTGGGCAAGGTGACGCTCAAGAATCTGTTGTTATTTCCAATTAAATTCACGAGTGGTCGCATCAGCTTTTTTCCGAAATCTATTTATTATCTGCTCGCGGGAGGATGGATGGCGGTGGTGGGCGGATTACTTTGTTTTTCATTCTGGCAAGCGAAAGTGAGTACAGAATCAAATGATTCGGGACCCGCCAGAGTGACAAAGATTGCTGTATTTTTTCTCATCACTCCCCTCATACTTGGTATCATCTTTTCTCTCAACACTCCCCTCCTCCAGTATTTTCGATTTCAATATTTGATTATATTTATGAGTATTATGTTGGGGATTGCTGTTTGTCATTCTGAGCGGAGCGAAGAATCCAGAAAATACAGAGATCTCTCCATTGCCGGCAGGCCGGCCTCTCATTTATACAGAATGACGGGGTACATATTACTTTTCGGTTTTGTGGCGTGGTCATTGTCATACCTTATATTTCCTCAGTTCCATCGTGAAGATTGGAAAAGTCTTGCGAATGCTTTGCAAAAAGAAACGACTGAAGTATACATGATCCCCTCATCGGGAGATCCAATACGGTATTATGCACCAACTATTGAAATCAGAGATATTCGTATGTCAAACATCAGGGCTTCAGCATCAGACAATCTTGTTGTTATACCCTATACTACAGATATCTATGGGGTTGATTATGTAGCCGAACTTCAGTCTCAAGAGTATCAGATTCATTCTACATTCTATGTACGGGGATTGTCGTATGAACGATGGAAATCATATTGACCTGCTTTATATTATAGGATATAATGAGATATGAGACGCGAATTTTCATATGGAACAATCGAGGCATATATGCCAGAGTTATTTGAGGAGTTTCATCAAAATTCTGGTCGGATTGGAGAAATGTTTGACTGGCTTGATAAGATAGCTGGAGTACCTATGGCCAGCAATGAATCTAGGAAAGTATCTCTTGGAGATGTGCGGGTATTTGAGATTTTACCATTAAATATAGGACAAGGAAAAAATTGGTATGTTCAAGGTGAGACATTTTCAAGGATTCAAGTAGAAACACCAGAAAAAAGAGGTTTGGGGGTTCGAGCTTTTGGGATTGATTGTGCACCTTTGTCCTGCGGTGGTGCATTAAATAGCTCTATTTGGATCGGGCACCGTGGATTGTATGATCCAGGTCAGGGGGATTTGGATGATTTTGTGTGCTTCAATCTTCTGAACATGGAATCTGTCAGGCCGTATGCTATTTATAGTGTGATTCATGACAGAGCAATGCGACTCATTAATCAATTATGGCATGAAGCAAAAACGGTAATTGATTTACTCCAGAGATATGACATACGACTTGCCTGTCATCCAAATAAGGCGCTCACTTTTCCCAGCATTATTTATGAAAAAGGAAGAGACTGATTTTCTCGAACAAAAGCAAATGCTTGGATCGAAATTGCGACTATATATGCTATTCCTATGGCAATCGGTGGTCCATACATCCCTCGCTCAGGAATAAGATAATATGAGCCCCCAGATACAATCGCAAAAAAGGCAATGTTTGAGATCAAAATGTAGACCGGTTTTTTAACTGTATACAGTAAATACAGCATAATGACAGTTCCTGCTGCACTCAGCATAAATGGCACTGCAAGCATTTTTGTAATGAGAATTGCTGCATCGAAGTTGTCAGTAAATATCAGCTGAAACACTGAACTTGGAGTGAGAATGAGCGCGATAAATATACCAATTGGAATTAGCATGTAGGTGAAGGCTTTTTTCAATAATTTATTGATATCTACTCGTGTTTTTGCTGCGGCAAACTGAGGTGATAGTACTTGTGAAATGCTCACGATGGTCGCGATAATTGAAAGAATAATTTTTTGTGCAGATGCATAGTAGCCAACTTGTTCCCGCAGTCCAAAAAATGAAAGAAGGAATAAATCCATACGGAGACCAACATTGTAAAACTGTGAAGCTGCAAAATAAGTCAAGGTGTAGTTTACTTTTATTTCATTCCGATTGAACTGCGCCCTATGGATTGGTGCAATTCGATCATAGTTTTTGTACAGTACCATCAGAAAAAATACTACGGGACCAATCAAACCGTATGTCATGATAACCGTTGCTACCGTGATGTTGCCAGTATACATGAGGAGTATCAACATGACTGCTTTCACTACATTTGAAATATTCATATATACATTTGCCCGAAAAAAACGTTTTGATGCAAAGAGTACATTGGTGAGAAAATTCTGCCAGACAAATAAAATGATCGTACCTGCCGTCATGGTAAGAATCCAGGGCTTAACCCCAGTTTTAAAAAATGTTTTGTCAAGATATGGAAACAATACAATCAGTGATCCGATAATGATTACTGACAGTGTCGTTTGATAAAACAAGGTGCTTTTAATAAATGTATAGAGTCGATCATCGTCATCCTGAAAGAGAGCAGGTACCGTCGAATAAATGGAGGCCGTGGTGCCAAATTCAAGGATGTTTGACATGATATAGGCAAGGCCAATGAGTACACTAAAGATGCCGTATTCGATCGGAGTCATGGAACGAAATAAAATCAAAGCAAAAAAAGCAGTGAATGCGACATTCAGGTAATTACCTGAGGTATTGATGATAATGTTTTTGCTGGTGGGGTCTTTTATGAAGCGAATAACTCGTTGGATCATTGTTTTATTGTAACACTATATCAATGAGATTCATGATTCAAGATTCATGAATGAAGACTTACCCCAAATCTGTAAATACAATTGTATTTGAATGATTCAAAAGAAAGCTTGCGGGAATGTCTGCAGTAGGCTTTTCCAATTTCTGAAGTTTCTGAAATATCTTCTTTTTTGTTTCACCAGTTGCCAGGAGTACAATCTCTTTGGCTTCTAGAATGGTACCAATTCCCAGCGTAAGACCATATGCAGCTGTTTCTTTGTACGTCTTTGCAAGTGCGTCACATGACTCTTTCGTGAGTGTTGTTTTTCGTGTTCTACTGTCCACGGTAGATCCTGGTTCATTAAATCCAATATGACCATTGGAGCCAAGACCCAAAATCTGTAGATCGATACCACCAAGCTCTTGGATGAGTTTTTCATATCGCACACATTCTTCTCCCGCTTCCTTTTCTCCATTGAGGATATGGCCGTGGTCAAAATGAAAGGTGCTGTTTGCCTCATTGAGCGGGAGCCAAAATGTATGGAACATTTCTTGAAAGAAGCTATGATCATCCGTTTGTGATATGGGATAAAACTCATCAAGATTTATGGTGTGAAATTGTGAAAGATCAAGGTGGGATACTTTCAAGAGTCGGAGCAAATGTTTATACAGTTTCTTTGGTGAATTGCCGGTTGCAAGACCTAAATTAAACTTCCCCTTCTCGCGTATTTGTTCTTTTATTTTGCCATATACATACTGTGCCGCTTCAAGTGAGAGATTTTTATTCGAAGAAAAGTTTTTTACCGGAAGCATAAACCCATTGTATCAAGAATGGAACCTTATGACAAGCTTAAGCAGAGTGTTGTCGCGTTTCCGCATGTGCCTTGATATACATGGCCATATTCCAAGACTGATGTGGCACTCCCATCGGGGTTCCATGCGTCCCATGTAGGTATTCATTGAATTCCCAGTCATTGATTTCATTTGCAGCTGCAAGTTTTTCCAGTTGAGATGTGGCGATTTTTTTATCATATTGTGAGAGCCACCACACCCAGAAACCGCCAATATAGGGCCAAATGCCACCATTGTGATACTGCCATGGATAGTTTTGTCGACCCTTTGCCATATAGGGTCGCCAATCTGGTTCACCCGGATAAATTGGTGGGTACATTGCCTTGATAGGATAGGGTAGATTGACACCGGCTCTCAGTATTTCCTGAGTGATGAGTTCTGCTTTTTTATCATCAGCAAGCCCGGTAAGACAGGCAAGGATGTTTCCATAGGTCTCCAACCTCATTTCAAAGCTTCGATGAGAAGAAAAACCGAGGTAATATGGGACAAACACTGCGTGTGTATTTGACCACTCGATCATTGTTTGTGCGTACACCATTGACTTTGTATACTCATTCTCGGGCACATAATTTCCCCCTCTGTCATCTGCTTTGTGCACCCAGAGCAAGGTATTTACCCCTTTATAAATTCGTTCTTTGAGTCGGTTGAGATCATTTCTTCTCTCTACTTCAATGCGCAGTTTGATCAGCCAATACCAGAGTGCATTTGAGTACAAAACAGTCCCCTGCCTCGGCATTTCATCGTCCCAGCCAGCGCATTCTCCTTGTTCAAGCAAAAAATCATTATTGGTATCCTGATAAGTAAGCCATGTATATGCCTGGTCAAGATTTTTCTGATATTTTTTATAAAATCCCTGATCATTTGTTTTCTTCACATATGCTAAAAATGCAATGCTCCACCACAGCGTGCCGTCGATTGTTCCCGGCATCCACCAATGGACGCGTTTATTTGCTGGCTCATAATTTTGAGGAAACTGTCCCCGCTCAGATTGAGCCGGTACAAGGCTTTCAAGCGATTTTTTTGCCAGGTGAATGAGCTCTTCATCGTCTGATGCAAGCATTCCAAGGGTTGATACGCCAATGTCCCGAGGAAACAGTGACGCATAGGTCCCCTTCTCCATATCTTTGCCGGGTCGGGCTGCCGCCATGCCAAATTCAGTCTGGTTTTGGAGAAGGCATTTTTTGGAAAGTTGTAGGGCTTTTGTTGTACGATTCATATTCATCAGTGTATCAAATTATGAAGGAATTGCTCTGCCAGGAGTAAGACCTTCATACTGGTCTTTTTTGAAAAAATCAGGCCGTTTTTCTTGAAGGGTATGAATCAGATTTGAGCATACCTGTACGTCTCCAAAAGTACTGATTGCGTGTGCGCGTCCGGCTCTTGCCAACTCTTCAAATCGTTCACCTTCGTGCAGCTGTGTAAATATTTGTTGAATGCGCGCAGAGTCACCAAAGGAATACTGTATTGCAGTTAAGTCTGTGTTTGTATCCTGATGGGCTGGCAGGTCAGTAAGTGCTACAGGAATACCTGCGGCTCGCGCTTGTTTTTCACTTATATTAAATGCTTCTGCAGCCGAGTTGTAGATTTGCAGATTGTATGCATGAACGACTTCTTGATGTGCAACAGGTATGAGTGGCATAATAATTTGTTTTTGTAAACGCGCGGGAAGCGCATTTATTTTCTCCATAGTACTTATGTGCCTCTCAAGAATTCCCGGCTTATTGGTCAGTCCGCCAATGGCGAGTAAATAAGGAAGATTATTTTGACCTCTGTGATCATTCAAGAAGTCTATATATTCATCAATCAGCTCCCAAATTCCCTTTTCAAAATCGAACCGTCCAACATATCCAAATATACAATCGTCAGAATCAAGAACTACATCTGGAATGTGGTTCAAATCAGTTTGAGGAGTTGTCTGAAGAATCTGGTTGATCGTTTCTACAGCTTTTTTTCTTTTGTTTCCCGTTGGATCTGGGGTGAACTCATCAAGCTTGAGGGGAATCGGAGAGACGAGAAATTTTGCTATTGCAGCAGTTTCTTCCAAAATTCCTGCCCGAGAAACTGCGTCAATACTTTTACGTCTCTCAGTTTGTGTTGGAAAGAGCACAAAATCCGACTCTTGAAGAGAGTTTTGTTGCAGTCTCCACAACTCATCACGATATGCTCCAGCAGGATAGGCGCGATCAAAATATGGAGGGTCAAGCATCTGATCCAAAGGAAGTATTCGAGAGTGGTATCGAGATACGACGAGTGTATCACCTCTCGTTCCAGACGCAGATTGAATCATTGGTTCGAGACTGGTGCCGACGGTATGATGTGCAAAGACGATTTCTTTTCCTTGCGCCATTCGGCTTCTAATATTCCGCTCCAACCACTCCTCATCTTGCATATAGGCTTCGACTAGTTTGTCTTGTGTTAAAGGTTCTCCATTTTGACTAATCGGCAGGTCGTAGCCAAATATTCGATACGTCGTCAAGGGATATTGTGATGAGCCACGGATCGGGTGAGGTGAATCCAAGAGGGCAGGATGCTGAAGACGAGAAAGTGCCGCAACCTCTGTGAGAACTGCTGTTGCTGATCCTCCAACTACCGTACCAAATCCAGTCCTTTTTGGATCGAAGTAGTGGGTATCTGCTGCTTCTGCCGGTTCATGAGGAAGAAAAGAAGTTGTCGGAATACGAGCAATTTCTTTCATACTTAATTATATTACGTTTAATACTTAATATTACGAACTATGTGTAATGAATGTGTATGATGCACAATATTATCCCACCCATTTCGCCGCAGAGTAGAAAATCATTTATCATCCAGCATGAGGATTTTTTTGGCTACTACCGGAACAGTTTTTATAAAATAATTTTTCACTTCGTCCCATCCAATCTTTTCGATCATTTTTGGCATTTCTGACTCATCAGCTTCGAAAAAATATGTTAAGCTCTTGAGAATCGTCAGTCTATTTTGGTTAAAAAGTCGATATTTTTTTTCGTAGAATTCGAACATTTTTTCAAAAGAATATGTATGAGCTAGAAAATATAAATCAATAAAATCTTTTTTTGTACCGCGATCCGTTACTGCGACCAGCTTCATCGCTGCGATGTCCTGGATACTAGCAAGTTTAATACCTTCGAAATCAATAGTGGGAAATATAAGTTTATATGGATAAATAAAATAACTGAATTTAACTTCGTTGAATACACCATTTATTGTGTCTTTCGTTTGCTGTTGAGACTCATACTTTCCCAGTGATTTCAGTTTATTTATGATTTTATGAGAGTCGAAAACTTCAGGATTAAAAAAATCAAGATCAACAGAGATACGATGACCAAGATGAAGAGCCAAAGCAGTACCACCGGCAAGATACGCATCTTTACAGACTTTTGATTTTCCTAATATGGCCAAAGCTGTCGCCGTATTGTCAGATAAGGTTCTTGTAAACATTTTACTTGTGTAAATGGAATATTATATATTGTTGCCCAAAATGTGGCACTTTTCAGTGAATAATTTCGAAGTTTTTTGAATGTATCTTTGATCAATTCTTCGGGAAAGTTTTGTCTTACCCAATGTATAGCTTCCAGATCGCCTTTGTCAAGGATTCTATTTATTACATATAGTGGCTTTGAAGAGGGATCGATAGTTTCAAGGTCTGAATCCCAAAAAAGAGTTCTAAATTTTTCAGGTAGTTTTTTCGGTAATTTCATACCCATATTATATCATTTTTACTCTCTATCAAACGTGGCTATCCAACCAGTTTTGCCGCACCGTACAGATCACTATGCTTGATTTGCTTATATGTTGCTTGATGAGTTGGCGATAGTTTTTTTACCAGCTCATCAACCAGTTCTTTGTACTGATATCCTTTCCAAAACAAGCTTCCCTGCATGATAAAGGTCAGATCCCGATTGCAAAATGCGAGAATTCCCGCAATTTGCATTGCCGTAAATCCAGCCGAATGGCGGAGTATCTTTTTTGCAAGCTGAGCAAGTTCCGCATTCTCACTTTTTGCATAATCATCGATTTCTTTTGTTGAGCCAATCTTATCAACACCAAAGCTGAGCTTTTCTGCTGCAATATTAAAATGATGGTATAAATACGCACCAGACACCTCCTTTTCAATGGGTGCAGATCCTGGTGCAACCGATGCTTTGTCAATGATTCTCCCGGCTTCAGATTGCTCAAACTTGTCAAACTCTGCAGCTTCCAGATTTACCGCTGTGTATTTATCCAGATACAATGCAAAATTGAGCCCAGTACCTACAATGCCTGCGGCAAGACGATCCCATGACTGATTCATGAGTCCGGAAAGCAGGAGACAAATCGTATCATTTGCGGCAGATACTTTGATCTTTCGATCATGATTTTTTGCAAAAAACTGTTCTATCCGTTTCCCGACCGCATGTCCAACGAGTCCTTCAAACGTATTTTCTTTTGAACCATTTGCGAGAGTCCCATCAAGGCGCCCATCACGATTTACTGGTTTCAAGGGATAGGCAAAGTTGAGAGCCACCGTTTGTACCTGGGGGTCAATATGTTCTTGCAAAAATGCCATCAGCGCATGTTCGGACAAAAACGGAGGTTGTGCCCCCTCTTTGTGTGAGATCATCTCAATTCCGGTGTGTGTTTTTTTCATCAGTGCTTTTTGATAAAAGCTTCCCCCGATGACCATTACTTGAAATACTTCTTCAATGTCAACAATTGAATGTTTGGAAAGATGATGCCTGATAAACGGAAGGCATGTTTTTTGGCTCTTTTGACCGGAGATAAGCTCTTGAATAAAGCGCTGTTTGATTGATTGGAGTTTATGCATGTCCATATTGCGATATAAGTATACCAGTAATTATATCCCTTCATTATTACCGTATCATACAGGTCGTATGTTACAATAATATTCATGTCAAATACTATTCCCATGATTTTTCTTGACTCCGGAAATCCGGCTGAAACAAGAAAAGCAAAAAACCTTCTTGGGACAATTGATGGACAAACCACCAATCCATCGCTTGTCGTCAAGAATCCAGAAGTTGCAAAAATGCTCACAGATGGTAAAAAGCTTTCTGAAACAGAACTCCTAGATATCTATAAAAAAATCGTATCTGAAATCAGGGCTGAGATGGATGGACCAATCTCTGTTGAAGTAAATGCGAGCTGGGATTCGACGTGTGAGGATTTACTCAAACAAGATGCAAATATGTCTGCGTGGACATCAAACATTAATATAAAATTTCCAACTACCAATGCGGGAGTCAAAGCGGCACAGGAGTTTGTCGCACGTGGTGGTCGGGTCAATATGACGCTGGTCTTTGATCAGATTCAAGCAGCGGCAGTCTATGTTGCTACGGAAAAAACACAAGAACCTGCATTTATCTCCCCCTTTATGGGACGATGGGATGATCGAGGGTATGCTGGCGTTGATTTGATCAGAAATATTCGAAAAATGTACGATGCGTTTAATGCAAAACGGAATACCCAAGAAAACCACGTCAAGATTCTTGCGGCCTCAATCCGGAATATGGACCACCTTTATGCATCGCTCGCGCTTGGTGCTGATATTCTCACGATTCCACTGGGAAGCATTGAGAAGTGGGTCGCTGATGGGAAAAAGAATCCAGGTGCTGAATATGTGGTGGATCGAAAGGGGCTCAAGGAAATTGAATATGTCGAGATGGATTTGAAAGAAGCTGCTTCTGAATATGATATTGTGCAAACGGAAGGAACCCTGCTTGATGAAGGATTGAAGAAGTTTGCAGCAGATTGGAATAGTTTGTTGGAATAAATTTTTATTATCTGGTGATAGGGGGAAGAGATCCTTTAATCACTCTGGATCTTCGATTCTCAATGTATCTAATGTGATCAGTCGTTAGGATCTCAGATCGGACGGAAATGGTTTGTAATTGAGGAGAGATACATGAGTATATGATGACTATGATTTGAAATATTGACTCCTCTTGACTCCCAAGAATAACGGAGATTTTCTTGAATCGGGTGGATTGAAGTAAAAGGCCGTTCAATTTGCAGATAATCAGCATGATCGAGAAGATGAATATCTGAAATTAGCACATCTCTCATAAATTAAGAGCAAGTGCGATGCATCCTTTGAGTCCGGCCTCATCTTTGTATCGAGCTCGGACAATTGGCACATGATACGGCTCCTTGAACATGGCAAATTGGTCAACATATTTTTGGAGTGGTTTGAAGAAAAGCCCTTTTTCATGGGTAATGCCACCACCAATCACGATTTTGTCAACATCGAGAACGCAGATTGTATTTGCAATTGCAATCGCAAGTTTTCGAATTGATTCGTCGACCATTTTTTTTGCAACTCGATCACCTTGATCTGCAGCTCTATATATTGTGATTGCCGTAATTTTTTCAAGATCTCCCTGTACCAAATTTAACACCTTGCTTTTACTCTTTTTATATTTTTTAAAATAATTTTGTGCATTTTTACCAATAGCATATCCTGATGAGTACCCTTAGACACATCCCTTTTTTCCACATTCACAGAGGAGGCCATTTTCTTCTACAATTATATGACCTATCTCACCAGCAAGATTATTTTTCCCATGTCGAACCTTTCCATTTAAGATTATGCCTCCTCCAACGCCTGTACTGACGGTCAGATACAACATGCTTTTTGATCCTTTTCCTGCACCAAATGTATACTCTCCAAGTGCAGTTACATTTCCATCATTATCTATCACAGCAGGGATATGGTACCGTTTTGTCAGATGCTCACATAAGGGGAAATTATTCCACCCTTGTATATGTTGTGATCTGATAATTTGTTTTTTATCGAAGTTTACTGGTCCACCAAAGCTAATGGATATTTTTGCAATAAGATGTCGATCAATTCCTGAGAGCTTCATTACCTCGTCAGACAAGTCAAATATTTTGTTGAGCGCACCGGTGGCCCCATCTTTTATACTGGTATAATCCTCAACACTTTCAATAATATTTCCCGTTGAGTCACCTATAGCAGAGCGAAGTTTGGTGCCCCCGATATCAATGAGAAGAAAATATTTGATTGATTTCTGTGTCATGATGTCGTTTTTTTAATAAAAGCCTCTATTCATTGAAAAATCAGCGGGGTCACGAGCAAGATATGCTTTTCCATAACACCAGGTAATGACATTTCCTGCAAGAGAAACGCTTGGTTCAACCTGAAATATTGTCCCACCGTCAAGTTCTAATTGTCCACCATTTCTCAAAGCATTTTCAAGCATTAGAGTAGTTTGAGCATCAAGTTTTCGATCAGAACCCATTTTTTCAGCAACCCATTGATTCAATGCGCCGGATTGAATCTGAAGCTCGTCAACGGTCCAGTTTAATCCATCTGGGGAACGCATATGTTCATTGACTGCGCGACTAATGGTATGAGTGACTGATGTTGCAGCTAGATCAACATATTCATCAACCTGTGGCACATCTGCGAGACGATCTCCGATAGATGTTCCGATGACAAAGGTATGTGCTCCCGCTGTCGTCGCCATTTCCATGCATGGTTCAAATGCAGATTCTTCAGCAGATGGCCCTATAAAAACAACGACATCATGTTCTCCGAGTGCAATTTTACCCATTTGGTCGGCATATACATATCTTGACCCATCATCATTTCCGGTAGCCATCATTGCATTAATATTTCCATCAACAAGAGAAACCTCTGGGCCATTTATTGGGAGCATATTAATCATCCCGCGTCCCCAATCGGCGTGAGCATGAGTAACCGATGCATTGAGGTCCGGGTTTCCAACAATGACAACTCTGCCACCATTGAATATGGCTTCTTCCATAGCTTCGCCAAATTCGACAATTTTTTGCAGTGTTTCTGGCTCTCTCATAGATTCGATTATTTCTCCGACGCGTTCAATTGATTCCTGCACGCTCATACCTGAGCGAATACTTTCTGCAATTGCAGCCATGGCAAGGGGATGTTCGTCCTCGAGCGCCTCCATACATGAAGTTGGAGCAATGTGCGTGAGATCTTCGCTCGTCAGACGCTTCATCTTTCCGCCATCACGACCACCCAAGGATATTACTGTTTTGTTTGCTTGTATTGCTTGGATTTGTGCTGCTGCAGTCTGGTCATTTCGTTCATTTGCCTTTTGCAAGGCTTCTTCAAGTGATTTCTCAAAAAGTTCGACAGCGCCTGCAACAGAATCAAAATCATCGTTTCCATCTCTCAGAGATTGAATGGTGAGAAGTGAAGCATCAATATTGTACCCAGCTTCACGCAATAATTGGATTGATCCCAGATTGGCTTCAATTCGAACTCGTTGAGCATGCTCCTCCGCAAGAAGGACATTGGGTGAATTTCCTGAACCACTGATACCAATAACAAGATCCTGATTGGTAAATCCTTCTGCCTCAAGTGCCTGAACAAAAATATGTGGATATCCATGTTCTCGGGTTGCTTTTTTGTAAAGGACATTGTCGCCGGGAGTTCGAGCGTCAATCCCCGCTTCCCTCAAAAATTGTGCAGCTAGTCTTGCATTATCAAAGCTCCCTCCGTTTCCAATGAAAAATACCCGTCCACTTTGCTCTCTGACACGTACGATTTCATTTCGTATCAAGCTAAGCTGTTCTTGATCAGCACGTCGAAGAACTTCACCTACATCAATATCTCCTTCTTGGGGTACATCTCTTCCAAGATAGTTTTTTATAAAGTCGTCGATGCCTCCAGTATTTTTAAATTTTTCAATTGTTGCTTGAGTGATATTTCCCATTGCCAGTTGTTGAAGAATATATAATATGTGCTTTACTCCCCGAGTATATTCACGATGGGTTTGTGCTATACTGTGCTTAGCCACATCAGAATCTGCATTGCCAACGGCAATAACAGCTGTTAAATCATTTTCTGTTTGCATGCCTATTTTATCAGATCCACTATCTCCAATGTGCCCGACAACAAATCGATCTGATTTTCCCAGTACTCCAAGTTCTCGCATTCTTTGGTATAGCAACCTCTGGCCAGATGATTTTGAAAATCCATCAAATTGAATATCAAATCCTTTATCATCCGAATAAAAGAAAAGTTGTGCAGGGAGCTCGTCAATAGTTTGGATGCCAAGTTCTTTGCAGATTTCTTTGGCAATTGGGGCATCTGCAGGAACCGGGTATTTTTTTATTCCATCAAGAGAAGATATCCCCTTGCCACGTACAAGCGATTCATCAATATTTCGAATTGTCACCATGCCAAAGCGTCCATCAGGAATATATGCTTCCTGAAAAGAACCATCATCGGTGCCGCGAGCAAAGTAATCAACGAGCATTTTTCGTGTTTGTCCTAAAGAGAGATTGTGTGGACCAATCTTTAGATGTTGGTGTGCAGTTGAAGTTTTTATCAATTCTTCAACTACCATTGCTGAGCCATCATCATATGTCTTATATATACGTGCATGGCCGCCATCTGTCAGTCTAACTGCTTGGTATTGAGTTCCGTCCTCGTCAGTATGTATATAACATTGATCATAGTTAAATTTGGTTCGATATGCGAGTGTATGTCCCCCTTCTAGTACTGTCCACCAGGATTGTTGTTCTTGATTGGGATCAAGTCGACTCATCATTTTCTCTACTATAGAAACTTCTCTATTAGTATTTAGTAAGATTTGAAATTTTTTTCCTGCTGCTTCGATTTCTTTTCTTGCCCGTTTTACGAATGGTGAGATAGATGTGATATTTCCGTCAAGATGTGGTCTGCCATCTTCATCATATTCATCAATAATCACCCCATCAAGGTCAAAACATACGGCAACGGCATCGGCTTGATTCATTTGCTGGTATATGTATTCCAAATTTCCTGCGAATTTTTCAGCAAGAGATTGTCGTGTTAAATATGCTAGATGGGGATTAGATTTTACTGACGGCAAGGTTGTACCGTATGTTGTTACTTCTCCTTTGACAGCCATAATACAATTATAATATTATCAGTATTTCATATACTATCATACACATGATCCGTGTCAAGTATATGATGATTAAAAATCATTCAAGATGAATGTTATAATGATCTCGTCATTAACTAATTACTATTGCATTTTTATGAAAAAATCAGCCCTTGTCACCGGAATATTAGGCCAAGATGGCCCCTATTTAGCAAAACTCCTCCTTGAAAAGGATTATAAAGTCTATGGTCTCATTCGAAGATATTCGAATCCAAGATTTTCAAATCTCGAATATTTAGGCATTCAGGATGATATAGAATATGTCGATGGCGATCTCACTGACGAGGCATCGCTTATTAATATCATCAAATCAGTCAGACCAGAAGAAGTGTACAATCTTGCAGCGCAATCATTTGTGGGTGCGTCGTGGCAACAAGCAAAGCTGACCACCGAGGTAAACGCATTGGGTGTCCTCTCACTTTTAAATGCAATTAAATTTTTCTCACCGACTGCCAAGTTTTATCAAGCATCAACTTCTGAGATGTTTGGTCTTTCAAATGATGATGGGTATCAAGATGAAAATACCCCATTCCATCCGCGCAGTCCGTATGGGGTGGCGAAAGTATATGCATACTGGATGACCGTAAACTTCCGCGAATCCTACAATATGTTTGCAGCAAACGGCATATTATTCAATCATGAATCACCGCTTCGTGGCATCGAGTTTGTCACTCGAAAGATCACGGATGGCGTTGCAAAGATAAAGCTTGGTCTTTCTGAAGATATTTACTTGGGAAATCTTGATCCAAAACGAGATTGGGGATTTGCCGGAGACTATGTCGAAGCGATGTACCTGATACTTCAGCAAGAGGAACCGGATGATTATGTGGTTGCAACGGGTGAGACGCACAGCGTTTCTGACTTTGTAGCGGCTGCGTTTACTGCTGCCGGCATCAAAGACTATAAAAAATACGTCAAAATTGATCCGCGCTATCAGCGACCCGCAGAAGTTCCTCATCTTCGCGGACGGGTTGAAAAGGCAACAAAGAAATTGGGATGGCAGCCAAAAGTCAGCTTTGAAGAATTGGTAAAAATGATGGTTGATGCTGACATCAAACGATTGGAACAGAAGATTTGAGGCTGATGCAATCGATTCCGCTCGATATACCTGTTGCTGGCCTTGGTGCGATATTTCATGCTGGTTTCATTACATCGCAAATCGGCACAACAGTGCATATCTTCGCTTTACAAACGGTTTAAATATGAATACGCATGAACAGTTCAATAACAGCTGACCAAGACCTTGGCGCGCAACAAGCGCACCTTTCCTCCACCTCACATGATATGAGGATCTCCAATTTGGCGCGGTTTATTTTTAAAAAAATACGAGATTCCCGCCTGCGCGGGAATGACAATACTACTGTCATTTCAGAGAGGAACAAGATGACGAGTCGGGAATCTCTCTCACTTCTTGATGTGGGTGCTGGAAATGGATTGTTTCTCAAATTCTTTAAAGCACATGGCTTCCAGGTGTCGGGGTATGAGCTTGAAAAAGAGAATGTCACAAACATGAAAAAAGATCCGGTACTTAAAAATGAAACGATTCTGCAGGGTGATATAACCAAAATGAGTGGGAATGAAGATTTTGACCTTGTCATTGCAAGCGATGTGATTGAGCACATAAAAGATGATGTCCTTGCGATAAAAAACCTATGGTCATTTGTAAAGCCGGGTGGCATGATGCTCATCACGGTACCTGCTCATGCGCATCTGTACGGCAAGCGGGATGAGAAGTGGGGGCATTTCAGACGCTATGATATGAGGGTGCTTCTTGATCATATTGAGAAAGGAGTTCTGTCGTATGTCATTCCCGCGCAGGCGGGAATCTCGAGATCC
>Ga0114931_10002322_pt1 | contig 24216 bp, 21 predicted proteins | sample 2SBtaG_FD_89579 | JGI IMG/M metagenome (GOLD analysis project Ga0114931, IMG submission 89579) | Deep subsurface microbial communities from Kolumbo volcano to uncover new lineages of life (NeLLi) - 2SBTROV14_V59a metaG | ecosystem: Environmental > Aquatic > Marine > Volcanic | place: Kolumbo... | reverse complement strand
GCTTCCCAAGCTGATAACGTGGGTTCGATTCCCATCACCCGCTCCATAACTTTCTGATTACCTGTCTGTTTTCGCTTCCACGGACGGAGATGTCGTCGCTTATCCCGAGACTGGGCCCGTACCAGTAGTCGGGCGTGGTGCGCTCGATGGTCTGCGGGTGGACTCCACCCGGAATCCACCCCAGTCCTCACTCGACGTTTGGTTCCCGAGTTCGCTGCTCTCGATCGAGTTCCCGGCAGGAATCGATGCACCGCGAACGGGGCGTGACAACCCGCACGTTCTCCTTTCCGAAGAGAGCACCTACCCTCGTACTCGCTGAGGACTCTGCACCTCTCCATCCTCCCATTGCCCTGCTGGTAGAGCATTGGTGGTGGTCATCTGTAAACAGGCACCGAAAACTGACCCACCCCAAAAGGGCAATATCGTCAGTTTCTATGCTTGATTCTCCAGCTCTCATTGCCGGTCTCGATGATGTCGCAATGATGTGTGACCCGGTCGAGTAGAGCCGTTGTCATCTTCTTATCTCCAAACACCTCGGGCCATTCCCCAAAAGCCAGATTGGTGGTCATGATCACCGAGGTCCGCTGATACAGGTGCGATAGCAGATGGAAGACCAGTTGACCACCGTTCTTGGAAAATGGCAGGTAGCCCAGTTCATCAAGGGCGAGAAGGGACGGATGGGAGTAGTGTTTCAGTTTCCGGCGCAAGGCATTGTCACCATCACAGGCGGCCAGTTCACCGGACAATAGAATTTTAAAGAGGCAAGCAACTGGATTTCAAATGTATTCGGTCGCATGGAATGGACGGGTCCCCGACGTTGTCGAGGACCTCGGGCGCCATGAGCGTTTCTCCGGCAAGGATGGAAATGCGCGGGCGGGTTCGGGAGGCGCTCCCGTCGCGCCGGACATGTCGCCGGGAATGAAATATCGGTCGCGCGGGAATTGCAAGGTGCCGTTAAAGCGCGAAAGAATGCGCCATGGAAATCGACTGGCACAACGAACGGGTCGGCAAGGCGGGGCGACCGCGCCTCGGGATCGAGCCCGACGACGACATCGACCATGTCGCCGTCCGCGCTTACCGCCTCGGACGGATACGGGGCGAGATGCGCCGCCGCGGCATCCAGGCGCTGCTGCTGTTCGATGCGGTCAATATCCGCTACGCCACCGGCTCCAGGAACATGCAGGTCTTCAGTTCGCGCAACCCGGCGCGCTACCTGCTGCTGGCCGCTGACGGACCGGCGATCCTTTACGAATTCACCGGCTGCATGCATCTCGCCGACGGCCTCGAAACCATCGACGAGGTCCGCCCGGCGATCACCGCGAGCTTCGTCGCCGCCGGCGAGGACATCGCCGAGCGCGAACGGCACTGGGCGCGCGCCACGGCGGCGGATATCAGGGACATCGTCGGCGCGGACGCGACCGTCGGCATCGAACGGGTCAACGCGGGCGCGGCGCGGGCGCTCGCCGGCGAGGGGTTCGACCTCGTCGACGCGCAGGCGCCGGTCGAACGCGCCCGCGCCATCAAATCCGCCGACGAGATCGACTGCGTCAAGGCATCGCTGCGCGCGACCGAGCGCGCCGTCGCCGCGCTCAGAAGCGCGATCCGGCCCGGTATCAGCGAGGTCGAGCTGTGGTCGCGCCTGCATGCCTCGGTGATTGCCCAGAACGGCGACTACTGCGAAACCCGGCTGTTGTCGTCGGGGCCGCGCACCAACCCGTGGTTCCAGGAAGCCGGCACGCGGATCGTCGGCGCGGGCGAGCTGATCGCGCTCGATACCGACGTCGTAGGCTGCCACGGCTATTATTCGGATTTCTCGCGGACATTCCATAGCGGGCCCGGCGCGCCAACGGCGGCGCAGCGGGACCTCTACAAGACCGCGTATGAACAGGTGCACCACAACATGGACATCATCGGCCCGGGGGTGACGTTCAGGGAATACTCGGAACGCGCCTGGAATATCCCGAAAAAGTATCACGCCAACCCTTATTACCTGTCGGCGCACGGCGTCGGCATGACCGGCGAATACCCCTATCTCTATCATCACGCGGACTATCCCGAGGCCGGCTACGACGGCGTCATCGAGCCCGGCATGACGCTCTGCGTCGAGAGCTATATCGGCGCCGAAGGGCGCGCGGCGAGCGATGTCGAGGGCGTCAAGCTGGAACAGCAGATCCTGGTGACGGACGACGGCATAGAGTTGCTGTCCCGGTTCCCGTTCGAGGACGACCTGCTGGGCTAGGGATCGTCTCCAAATTCGTCATCCCGGGCGTTAGGCAAAGCCGCGCCCCGATTCGCAGCCCCTCTACATAGGGCCAGTCCAGCACCTGGCGTTTCTGACCGGGCATCCGAGCTGGATCGTATAGAGTTCTGAAGCTGACATATTTGGCCCTGGAATTCGGGGCGTAGCGCTTCAGGATCTTGTTGAGTGGGATACCGACCCAGGGGATCACCATGGACCAGGCTTACACACAACGAAGCCTGTAAATTCTGTCTTCCAGGGCATGGGGTTTAATAAAGTCTTCCAGGCCGAATATCCCTGTTTTATCGCATTCGCCGAAAATCCTCAGTGACCAGGGTTTGCTCTGGAAGTCCCTGGCGTTCTTGGAAGGGTCTCGTTTGCCGGTGCCGAATTCGTAGAAATTATTATAGGTGGTAATGTATTCCCAACTATCTGGTTCGCGATCAACATTGAAGCCGCCATCAATAATTTTCGCTGTCAGTTGATCCACCTCAGATGGCATTTTGCTGAGGGAATAGGCTGCTTGTGGTGTGCCGAGAAGGCCTGCGGCAGCAGTTAAAACACCAGCTCCGGCGATGAACTGGCGGCGCTTTAAATAGGTATCGTAAGGCGTAATGTCGCTGGATTTGAGAGGGTCCGCCTGCTTGATCAGCATGTCTCCACCTTTTTGATTTTCCTGCCCGGCCATCCAATACTGGAGGGTATATCCATCCTAAGGCCAGCTGGAGCTTTGCAGCAGCAACCCGGCCAAGGCCCCGTATCCAGGAAACTTTGAAGCCCAATCCAGACTCGGAAAACCCAGTTATGCTGCGGGGCTGCAGGGACAGGTGAAAAGCGATGGGGGCTGACCCGATCGATGTAATTCGCCGGGATCAGCACACCTAGCCCGGATATTGCACCAGCCGGCCTCGTCCAGCCCGGCGCCCAGGCGCACCTGTCCTGCGCCAGCATCCGGGATGCTGATGCAATATCCGGGCTAGTTGTGGGCTGATTGGCCGGGACAAATCAAACTCGCTCAGGATCGGATCCTTGTTCGCACGCCAGTCAGTGGCCACAGGGCGCCCGTCAGCAGCAACAGAATCAGCGTTGAAGGTTCATCGACGCTCGCTGCCACCGGCAGGGTATGGGTGTGTGCCGGCAGATTCGCCACGGTCAACGTGACAGAATCATGACCAGCGACCGAGCCGATGGGACGCGTCGCGCTTTCATCGACAACGCTGCGGCCGCGCAGATCCGGCAGGGCGAAGGTGGTTTGGCCATCGCCACCGTAGTTCGTCCCGAGTAGGGTGAACAGCGCTGTGTTCGAGGCAATGGACAGGATCTGCCCTTCAGCGGGGAGCCAATTGAAGGGGATATTATTCGGATTCCCTGCAAACATCACGACCTCGCCCAAAAAAGGAGTCGTTGGATCGAATGCGCCAGAGCCAGGCGAAGGAAATATACCCGTGGTTGAGATGAGAAAATTCATGCCCAGGGATGGTTGCAGGTTGGAAAAGGCTAACCCGCCGCCGCTGGCGCCGGTGTCTGCCCCTCCCGGCAGACCATGTGTGTGCGAGGCAAGCTCGTTCTGAGTAAGGGTGACGGTTTCATTGCCCAGTCGCTGTCCCAGGACAACCGCTGTATCACCAGGCCGCGCGCCGACACCGATGGCCGTTCTGCCGCGCAGATCCGGCAGGGCGAAGGTGTTTGTGCCGTCGCCGCCATAGGTCGTCCCGATCACGGCGAACAGCGCGGTGTTCGAGGCAATGGACAGGATCTGCCCTTCAGCGGGGAGCCAGCCACCCGGGAGTCTGCTAGTGTTCGCAGCTGCGAACAGGTTCACCTCACCGAAAAAACCATGATCGGAGGAGCTGCCGGAACTCGGAAAGGTTCCACCAGTGTTGATCGCGTAGAATGTGCCGAGCGAACTCTGAAGATTGTCTAGCGGGGACGATCCACCGGTGTTGCCGGTGGTGGCACCTCCGGCAAGCGCATGGCTGTGCGCCGGCATCTGGTTCTGCGCCAGCACGGTATCATTCGATCCCCGTCTCTGCCCGACAGCCCAGGGGCTCAATCCGGGACCCGTTCCCCGTCCGAGCGCCAGGGTGTCTTCGAGATTGGGCAGGCCGAAGGTGGTAGTGCCGTCGCCCCCGTAGGTAGTCCCCATCAGTGCGAACAGCGTCGGGTTCGAGGCAATGGACAACAGGTCTCCGTTCACATCCGCCGCCCCCCCCGGAAGAAAGTTGAATGCGGCGGTGCGGATCGCCCCCAGGGGCAAATCGGTGCCAGACCCCCCCGACCCACGGGGGAAGACCCCTGTTGTAGCCACCATCCTGTTGAGCGCCAGGGTGTCCTGGGTATTATCGAAGGCGGCATTGGCGCCGCTCACGCCAGTGAGAGGAGTACCGTGGCTGGTGAGCGGAATCAGAGCCAGCGCTACCATCGCCAGGTGCGCAGGGCGGTGTGGATTTTGTCGAATGTTGTCATGGCGAAGGGCCGGGTTTCCGCAGATTTGGAGGTCATGTTGATTGTTCCTGAAAATTTAATCCTTAAAGGAAAATAGGCAAATTTTGTGCCATTTGATAGAAACAGTCGCAATTTCAAACGGTTAAGTAGATTAACCAGCTATGTATTAGCGGTATGGCGTCAAAGTGTAAAAAATTCTGACAACCCCGGATTGGTAAACGGGTTCTTCGGCTTACTGGAAAGCCTGTCATTTCCTTCCATTACAGTTGGTCGACAGAAGTTTCCAGCACGCTGGCTGGTATCCACGTTGAAATACAGGCGGTTGATTGCAGTTGAAGCGGCGGCATGCGTAAAGGGCTGGAAATTTAAATAATCTGTAAAAACAGATAGATGTACATCCTTATACCGATACGGAACTGCACCTTGATATGCTGTTTCACCCGATAATTTAATATCCGGGGCTAGACTTAATCACCAGAGCCTGTTAATTCCAAACTGGTCGAATATCTTTTCGTTACTCACTAATGCAACATCCTCTGTTTGGGACTGTGCAACCAGCATTCGGTCAAAGGGGTCGCGATGCTTGCCAGGGAGCAGTCCGGCGCGTTTTGCATGCTCGATGGAGATATCGAGTGACTTAAAGCCCTGTTGACCAATCACTTCAGAAAAACGCTCGGCAACTTCCACCGCACCCTGCAGTTTGCCAATCCGTACCTTGGTTGCAATCTCCCATGCTGATGCCGCACTCACGAATACGGTAGTGTTTTCATCGCCAAGCAACGAACGAGCCTTCGGCGACAGCCGGCTATCACCATCCAGCCACCACAACAACGCATGTGTATCAAGCAGGAACCTCACGCCTACTCCCAGGCCGCTAATTCGTCTTCGGGGAGCGGCTCAAAGAATTCATCACCCACGCTCGCCTTGCCCTTCATTGCTCCGAAGCAACGACCCTGGGGGACAGCTGATATCGCCGTCAAACGGGCTACCGGCTTACCGGCACGGGCGATAATGACCTCTTCGCCACGAGATGCGCATTCGATAAGCTTTGAGAGTTGTGTCTTGGCCTCGTGAATGTTGACTTGAGACATCTTTGGCGCCTTATAAATTAAACTAAGTCATGTTGGCTAAGTCTAGCAAATCAGAGCACATGGAACAACCAACTCTTAAGCGTTTTGTCGAAGCCCTGCTGGATAACGTTGATGGTGCCAAACAACGTTGATGGTGCCAGGTCTAACATTCCAACATGACACGAATTCGGTGATTTGCTTTGTCGCAATGCCGCAATGGCTGGATGGCCCCGAGAATGAACTTGACGCTGTACCATGTACCTCTTCATTTTTTCGAAGTGCGCTCCAGGCCGCTGGCTTACCTGCCCCGGAGGCGAAAGAGGCTGTTCTGTTCTTAAAGGGCCAGCCTGGCTCAGTGGTCGTACAGTTGCGCTATCTCCTTGAAGGTCGCAGCGCCGGCCGTATAGCTGAAGGTGCCGTGTTCCAATATTTCGCGTGCGCCGCCTAGCACTGCCCCGAAGGCGGTGCGGTAAAGATTGGAACCAAGACTGATGCGCTTGACGCCGAGTTCCGCAAGGTCGGCTACCGAGAGCGCCATTCCGGGAAGGCCGGCGATGACATTGACCGGTCGATCCACTGAAGTCACGATGCTGCGGATATCTGCGCCGGTCTTGGGCCCGGGGGCATAGAGCACGTCGGCGCCGGCCTCCTGGTAGGCTTGCAGGCGCTTGATGGTATCGGCGAGGTCGGGCCGGTCGTGCAGGTAATTTTCCGCACGAGCGGTGAGCGTGAATGGCCGGCCGAGCGTTCTTGCGGCTTCCGCCGCCGCCGCAACCCGCTCGGCCGCAACGTCAATATCGTAGATCGGCATATCTGCATACGATCCGGCTTCGAAGACATTCACATCCTCGATTGAGCAGCCCGCGAGGCCGGTCCCGGCCGCCAGACGGATGGTTTCAGTTACGCCCTCGGTGGTTTCGGCATAACAGCTTTCCAAGTCCGCGCTAACAGGGAGGTCAGTCGCCTCAACGAGTTCACGGCAATGGGCCAGGACTTCCGCAAAGGTCGAGGTTCCTTCTTGACGGGCGCATGCGAAATCGAATCCGGCACTGGTGGTTGCCAGCGCCTTGAAGCCCAGGTTTGCCAACATGCGGGCCGAGCCCCGGTCCCATGGGTTGGGGATTACGAATGTACCGGGCTCCCGGTGCAACATCTGGAAAATCGCCGCCTTATCGCCGTGTGACATGATTGTCCCTCTGTTTGAGCGTGTATACGAATTGCGCCTGCAGCTTGCCTTGGTATCGTTGAGTCTGAATTAGCAGTACTCCAGGTGAGCGCTGATGAATGGTTGCGTTCGCATTCAAACCAACAGATTTGTCTCCAATATCGTAAAGATTGTTTAGCTCCTAAATGTGGGATTTCTCACTGCCGCCCCGAATCTTACGGTTATATCATTTTCTTCAACGGGAATCGTTTTCCTTTCTGGTTTTATTGCATTCGACGGGCCTGAAGTGATCGATTTACCGGGCACCGGGGAGTGGACTGTTAGGCCGGCGCTTGTGGTGGATTGATGGGCCCTCGGTGGCTAGACGAAAGATTGGAGGATCCATAGTGAGGTTCACTTGTGGCGACAAAGGCGGCAAAACTCGAAGCGGAGAACCGTGCCGCTGGTCGACAGGACTTGATCGCAATGGAAGGTGCGCCAATCATCCCCTGAGGCTCGACGGATTCCGACAGCGGCCGAAGGCGGATGACCGGGACACCTTTTTCGTGTTGCTGGCCAAAGCTTCGTCCTGGGCCGCAGGCGGTACTCTCGTGGTGTCCACCTGGGGGTATATCTACCAGGTGACCTATTTGAACGGGCTGGGTATCGATCTCCTGAGCTACATTGACGTGCAGGATTTTTTCGTGCTTGGACTGCGGCAGATCCCGTTCTCCCTGACCGTACTGATCGGAACGATCCTTATCGTCTCGCTGCTGCGCAAACCGATCCTATGGGTTGTCCGCCCGCTGATTTTGCCCTTCGAGAAGATCGCTCAACTTTTACTCCTGGTGGTTCGCGACGTGTTCTTCGGTACTGATCGATACCAGCAGCGCCAGCAAAAGCTTTCCGGATTCCTCCTTTACGCGCCCGAAGAAACATTCCGGGACTGGTTCCCCTGGGTTCATGACATCTATACCCGAAGGAACACGACCATCATTCCGTTCAAGTATCTACTGTTGCTGGCTATCCTCTTCACGTGCATATTCCTGTACTTAATCGCCGTCCAAAACTCATCGTCTCAACGAAGCCGCCTGGTTACAACAAGCCAGCAGTTCCATAAAGCCACCGCGGTCTGTTCCAAGCCGTCCGCTGCCCGCATCAGCGTAGAAACAGCACCTGCTGACAGGGTAGTTGCTGCCCGTACCAGCGACGACCTGGCTTCATCTTATAAAGCAAACTCTACCCGTACCAGTTCAGACTCAGCATCGTCAACCAGCGCAGATGCCACCAGCACTGTTTCCTGGAAATCGTTGAAGGCCGTGGCAATTGACACGCTTCGTCAGCTCTTCCAGCGTCTGCCATTTCGGCCTTCGCTCTCCATGGCGGTGATGAGAACCGGGAGGGGGAAGGTCATTGAGGCCGACCTTGTCCTGCTCGGCACGACGAATGATTTCTTTTTCTTCTACGATCTGGGTGCCAGACATAATCGCGTGATGAGAAGCGCAATGATCGGAGATATCCTTGTCACCCGGCTGGCAGGGAACACCGGCACGCTACACGCCGAATGTGATTATTTTACGCCCGATGAATCCAGTTCATGGCAAACTGCAGTGCTGGATATCCTTAACGGGATACACAAAAACGTGACGGGGCTGCTAACTCTCTCCGTGATCGAGCGAGCAAGAGTGGACAACCTAATGGCCCTGCTTCGAATCGAACACAGCCTCGCAATGAACTCCCGGCCCGTAGTCTTGCTCGATCATTTCGACCAAAGCTTGCGCGACTGGAACCCGGATCATTTGCTCGGACAATGCAAGCCCTTGTTGCGGGACGAGGATCGTATCTATTTTAAACATGGGGAGAGTGGCATTCCTCGCGGTGTCGATAGAACCTTGACGCGCGATCTGAAGGGGTCGCTCGCAGCCGCCCAGCAATCCGTCGGCAGAGAACTCGCACAACGGGAAGGTTCCATGGTGTTGATCGTCGGGCGGGCGGATGGGAGCGGCCCGCCCTCTTTAAATATTGATTTATCAGAAGACCGCGCCAAGGATGTGTATACACGCCTCCGGTCCATGTTCGAGGGACCGGGCAATCGGAAATCGCGCTATCTTAAAGCGTTCCGGTCGAGGGTCCGGGTGATCGGCCGGGGTGAGGCATCGACCGTACCCATTGAAGACCCTGATGAGAAGCGGATGCGCCGGGTCGACATCCTTGCCTGTGGCGACGCCAGCCCTCGTTACACAGGGATGGTGCACAACATTTCGCTCGTGGGCGGGTCATGAAAATCTTCTTCGTGACGGTGACGTATCGTGTCTTGGCAGTTACATTATCTATCGCTTGAAGTCAGTCGCAAACGCAAAATGAAGTACGTAGTTGCTTGACTGATTCTGGTTTGTGCTTGCTCCAAGACCGCCAGCCCGTTGATGCCCTTGCGCAAATCAACAACATCCCTAGCAGGCGATGGCGAGTAGCAGTACAGGACGGTACGGATTCGAGCTCGCCCTGGGTGAGCCCGGTGCATGATCAAACGTTCTGCCGTGCCCATTATTCAGGCACTCCCCGCCCCACCTTTCACAAACGTGTTGGTAACGGCGAAAGGCTTTGCGGGAGCGGGGAGAGCAAAGGTACTTGCCCAGACTCGATTGATATTGAAATCTTGCCGCTAGTCTGAACTCAGTTCCTTGACCGCATAGAAATTCAGGTTGGTCTCGAGTGGTTTGTCGGGCACAACGACCTGAATGTACGGGTGCCGGGTCAACGCGTGGTATTCGTTGCAATCGGCGAGGGCCTTCGCAAAGCGCTTGTTGAACAAGGACTGATCTTCTGCCTTGATGGCCTTTTCAAGCGGGACGAGGTAAGCATTTTCAAACTTCTTGAGCTGCTTCTTGTGTTTCGGACGAGTAATTTCCCCGACCTCCTGGATCTCCCTGGCCTCTTTGAGTTGATACGCCGCCAACCCCCAGTTTCCCGCCTGAGCGGCAAAATGAGTGCTGATGAAGCGATTGCCATATTCCATCATTATGGTACCGAGACCCGGTTGAATGGCGGCGATTGAATCAAGCCGCTGCTCGACCGAACCGGACTTGATGTCTCGCTTAACATCCTGGGCCAAAGCCGCCGTACTGACTACAGCGGCGGCAATGACGATTGTAAATAGCCTTTTCATGGTTGAACTCCATAAACTTGTTGTACCGCTCACGGTGGCACTCCCCAATAGACAGCCACCCGGGCGGCAGTCTCTATTCTTGATTTCCTGATGGCGCCCTTCATTGATCTCGATCAACTTTATTTCAGTCACCCTGAGGCGCACCGTCATTGACCCCTGGCTCGTGTTTAGCCACCAACACTTTTTGTCGGTCGTCGGTCGCCGGCCACCGGCGGGTACGGGCAGGCGCCCCGATCGGTGCCCGTGTCTGGATTCAGTTTCTGAGTTTCAGAACGATTGAGTCGAGACGGTTTTTCGTTAACTGGGAACGCGCGGCTTTCAGTTGTTCCAGTTTCCCATAGGGCCCGACGCGAACCCGGTGCCAGGTTTCCGCGCCATCGATGGAGACCGTCTGAATGGTGGCTTCCAGACCCAGAAAGGCGAGTTGCGCTTTCAATCGATCCGCATCGGTCAATTTACGGAATGAGCCGACCTGGAGCAGATAACGGCCGCCCGGCGCAACGGATTTTTTCGCGACCTGCGGCTGTCCGGAAGCTTCGCTCAGTACCGTGTCCGGCACGGCAATTTCTTTTTCCGGCAACACGGTATAAAACTCAAAACGCGGTGCGGCCTAGGTCTTGGCCTTGGCCTCGGCCTCGGCCTCGGTTGCGCTGGGGTTTAACCCCGGTATCGCTATACTGGGCTCATACAGAAATACCGCTACCGTGATTAAAGCACCGACGCCGACCCCGGAACCGAACCAGGTCCAGGCGGAAACCGGCCGGGCTTTTTTACGGGCCGGCGCACGGGCCGGTCGTTGTTTGTAATCCCTGGGCGCCACGTTTTATGACCCCTACATTTTCACGGGCGCCGAAACCCCCAGCAATCTCAGGCCATTGGCCAGCACCTGGCGTACTGACATGCACAACACCAAGCGGGCGTTGCGCAACGGAGGATCCTCACAGAGAATTTTCATATCCGGCAAAGTGTAGTAGGCATGGAATCCGGCGGCCACCTCACGCAGGTAAAAACTGATCTGGTGCGGTTCCCGGGCTCCGGCGGCGGACACGATCACTTCCGCAAAGCGGCCCAGCTGTTTTATGAGCCCCAACTCCAGTGGCAGGGCCAGTTGTTCCACAGACGCAAGACCTAAAGCGGTATCGGCCGGCTGGCCCCGGGCAGCAGCCTGCTCCAGGATACTGGCGATTCGGGCATGTGCATATTGCAGGTAGTACACTGGATTGTCGTTACTCTGGGAGCGGGCCAGATCCAGATCGAAATCAAGATGCTGTTCACTGCGGCGCATCACGTAGAAAAACCGTGCCGCATCGACACCCACCTCATCGCACAATTGCCGCAAGGTGACAAATTCACCACTGCGGGTCGACATCTGGACCTTCTTGCCACCCCGGTACAGAACCGCGAATTGCACCAGCAAAATTTCCATTTTTTCCGGCGCATAACCCAGCGCCCGGCAGGCCGCCTGCAAGCGTGCCACATAGCCATGGTGATCGGCGCCCCACACGTAGATGATGTGTTCGAAGCCACGTTGAAACTTGTTATCGAGATAGGCGATATCCGAGGCGAAATAAGTGCCCTGGCCGTTGCTGCGCACCACCACCCGGTCTTTCTCATCACCATAGGCACTGGATCGAAACCACACACTGCCGTCTTTATCGTATATATCGCCGCTGTCCCTGAGTGTGTTCACCACCCGATCAACGGAGCCCGTGGTTTTCAGGCTGCGCTCGGAAAACCATTCATCGTATTCCACCCGGAAGGCCTGCAGATCACTGCGCAGGCCGGCGACCTGGTCGTCCAGGGCGAAGTTGAACAAGTCGGCATACCCCGCTTCACCCAGCAGACTGCGGGTCCTTGCAATAAGGGCATCGATATGGATTTCGCGGGCGGCTTTGGCCGCGTCGCTGTTGCCTTCCGGGGCGTCAGCCGGCAGGGCCGCGTAAACCTGACTGGCGGCAACCATGAAACGATCGCCATGGGCAGACCGCAAACCGCTCGCCATGGTCTTCAGGTACTCGCCCCGGTAAGCATTGGCCGGTAACACAATAGCCTCGCCGGCGCCCTGCAGATAGCGCAGCCACAGACTGAGAGCGAGAATGTCCATCTGCCGGCCTGCATCATTGACATAATATTCCCGTTCCACCGGATAACCCGCCGCCTCCAGCAGATTGGCCAGGACCGCACCGAAGGCGGCGCCCCGACCGTGGCCAACGTGCAAGGGCCCGGTCGGGTTGGCCGATACGAATTCCACCTGCACCCTGGCGCCGATCTGTTCCTGGCTGTAACCGTAGCGATCCGCGGCACTGAGTATGCCCGCCAGGATCCGGGTGATGGCTTTGCCGGCCAGAAAGAAATTGATGTAGCCGGGCCCCGCAATTTCAACCTTGGCCAACCACTCGCTGGCGGGCAGATGGGCCACGATCTCCTCGGCTATCTGCCGGGGATTGCGCCGCAGGGGCCGGGCCAGGGACAGGGCCACGGGACTCGCGTAATCTCCGTGTTCACCACCACGGCTTCGCTCCAGGGGGATCTCCAGGCTGGGCGGCAAATCAATCTCGCCGGCGCCCTGGAGGTTATCCAGGGCGGATTCGATCAACTGTTTCAGCTTCGCGCGCAAGTCCGTCACCAGTTCACTGTGCAAAGGGCGCGTATTCTATGCGCAAATGTTTCACCATTCATGGAAATTTCAGGCTAAAGCATATCCAGTGGATCCACATCCAGCGACCAGCGTACCCGGCGCGCGGATTTCATGGCTTCGAGCTGCGGCAGCCAGTTGCGCAGGCACTCGTGCAAGGCTCCGCGATCGGGGGTTTCCAGCAACAATTGCGCCCGTATCCAGCCGGCTCGGCGCTCCAGGGGCGCCGCGACCGGGCCGTAGAGGCGCAGCGGCGCGGCCCGCGGGCAAGCTTCCGTGGCGGCCTGCAGGAACCGGTGAACCGCCTCGCGTTGTTTCGCCTCGGCGCGCAACAGGGCCTGAAAGCTAAAAGGCGGCAGACTCACCTGCTCGCGTTCCAATAATGCGCTGTGGGCAAAGCGGCCATAGCCGGCGCTGATCAGGGTCCGCAACAGGGGATGATCCGGATGGTGGGTCTGCAATACCACTTGCCCGGGTCGCTCACCGCGCCCGGCCCGGCCGCTGACCTGAACGAACAATTGCGCCATGCGTTCCGCGGCCCGGAAATCGGCACTGAAAATTCCACTGTCCGCATCCAGAATTCCAACCAGGGTCACATTGGGAAAGTGGTGTCCTTTGGCAAGCATCTGCGTGCCTACCAGGATATCGACACGTTGACTGTGCACCGCTTCCAGGACATCTTCCATGGCACCCTGGCGCCGGGTGCTGTCCCTGTCCACCCGCGCCACCCGGGCCTGGGGAAAACGCTGGCCCAGATACTCGACTACCCGCTCAGTGCCGGCGCCGACCGCAACGAAACTGTGTTGCTCACCACAGGCGCAACGCTCCGGTGGTGGCTGCACCCGTTGACAATGATGACAATGTAAACGGCCATCGGCGCGATGCAGAACCAGATGCGCATCACAACGCGGACAATCGCAGGGAACGCCGCAGGCATGACACAGCAACACCGGCGCAAAGCCCCGGCGGTTGATGAACAACAACGCCTGCCCGGCTTCGGCCATACACGCTTCCAGGGCCTGTTCCAAAGGCAGCGACAGTCCCGCCTCCAGGCGCCGCCCGCGCAGATCGATGACCTCCACCCGAGGCGCCGCGGAGCGACCGGCACGGCGCTCCAGGATCAATCGCTGATAACCCTGACGGTTGACATTTTGCAGGGATTCCAGAGACGGGGTCGCCGATCCCAGTAGCACCGGGACCCCGGCGTGGGAGGCTCGCACCACCGCCAGATCCCGGGCTGAATAGCGCACACCGTCCTGCTGTTTGAAGGATAAATCGTGCTCCTCATCGACAATGATCAGGCCCAATTTCGGTAGCGGCACAAATACCGCCGAGCGGGTGCCAATGACCACCCAGGCCTCGCCCGCGCGTGCCAGCCTCCAGGCCTCCAGGCGTTGGGCCTCATTCAGGCCAGAGTGAATCGTAACGATGGTGGTGCCCAAGCGGGCCTGAAAGCGCGCCACCAGTTGGGGGGTGAGGCCGATTTCGGGAACCAGAATCAAAACCTGGAGATTGCGGCTCAGGAGTTCTTCGATCAGCTTCAGGTAGACCTCGGTTTTACCACTGCCGGTAACCCCGTCGAGCAGGAATCCCTGAAAGCGGCCGAAGGCACCACTGACCGCGCTTAACGCCTGGGCCTGCTGTTGATTGAGCTCTGGGCCGGCCGCCGCGCCGGACCGGGGGGCTGGGGCCCCTGGCCGCTCCAGGTCTTCAGCTTGCGGGCCTGCCGCAACTTCCACGGGCTCAATCAGGGCATGCTGGTGCAAACGCCTGAGCACTCCGGCATCCGCCTGCAAGCGGTTGCGGGGCAGGGGCCCGGCCGCCCCCTGTAATTGTTCCAGAACTTCCCGCTGGCGCGGCGCCCTGGCCATATCCACTGGTGACAGTGCCCGCCCGGCCGCCGTCAGCTGCCAACAGCGCCGGGTTCGGGGTTGCAACGCACCGCCCCGGCGCAAGGCCGGCGGCAACATGCAGGCCATCACTTCGCCGGGTGGATGATGAAAATAACCGGACGCAAATTCCAGCAACCGCAACAAAGCGGCATCGAATACCGGTTCGCTATCCAGGCAGGCGCTGATGTGTTTGAGTTTTTCACGCCCCAGGGCGCTGTCATGCTGATGACGGATCACCATACCGATGTGCTGGCGGTGGCCAAACGGCACCTGCACCCGCATACCCGGTTGCGGCACAGGGCCGTGTAGCGGCGGGAGATAATCGAACAGGCGGCGCAGGGGTGATGGCACCGCCACGGCCAGCACCGGCACGGGTTGTGTGGCGGGCGCATCTTGCGCCGTACACTGGGCCAACCGGGTCACTGACCTGCACTCATATTTCGCATGGTAAAGCGTTTGCGCAGGCCCAAAGCGGGAACACAAGCCGGGGGCCGCCAGCAGGGACCGTCAGCCCGTCCAGGAGTCCTCGCTCCCGGAATCCAGCAGGGACTGGACGTCATCGGCGCTGGCGCGTTGCATGGCCCGGCCCGCGACTGGACAAATGGGGGTGCGATGGCGATAGGCCCCGCTGAACACCAGCAACTCAAAGGCCACCCCATCGGCGACCAGACCGTAACCGGGAATTCTGTGTTTTTTACCGGCTCCCAGTTCGAGGCGCTGTTCGATATGGCGAAACGGGATGCCACGATCCATGAGGTACACAGCCACCTCTTCCACGGTTTCGGCGAACAGGTGCAGGCACACCCGTTCATCCAGGGCGGCGCCGCCTCGCAGCACCGCCCCCGTCAGGCGCGGTTTGAATGCTTCGAGTTCCCGCATGGCCACCAGGGCGCCACGGCGCAGTTCGGCCAAATGCTGTCCGGCCCGCTGATCACCAAACAAACGTTGGTGTTCGAGCAGGGCCACCTCAATGTCCTGATTCCGGGGCAGTGGAGTGTGGGAGGGCAAGCCCAGATTCTTCAGTGCCTTGCGCTTGGCGGATTGATAATCCGGTGATTGTCCAAGGGCGATGATGCGCGCTGCTTCCCGGGCCAGGCCCAGGCGCCGCTTCGAGGCGCCCAGTCGATCCGAAGGCACTGAACTCATGGCAAGAATCCCGTTGCGATCAATGACAGGAAGCTCCGGGTATTTCGGAGATCCCTTAAAACAGTTGTTTGGTAACGCCGCCGGATGCTTTGCCATCGGCGCCGGCATCCGGCTTGGGTGTGGTGTCGGCGAGATTCTGTTTCTCTCGCTCAGCGGGCACCCGGTCGGCGATGAAATAGTCAAAAATGGCGTCGGCCTGAGAGGCATCCGCCGGTTCTCCAGTACGTGGATTGATGCGAACACTGATAATATTATCAGGCTGTGGTAAATACCGTTCAGGGTAGTCCGGCAAGGCCGCCCGCATGTAATCAATCCACATGGGCAGTGCCGCCCGGCCTCCCGTCTCGCGCCGGCCCAGGGGTGCCAGCTTGTCGAAACCAACCCAGGCGGTGGCGACAATGTCCGGCATGAATCCCGAAAACCAGGCGTCGCGCTGTTCATTGGTCGTACCGGTTTTACCCGCCAGGTCCTTACGTTTTAATACCCGTGCACGGCGGCCCGTACCGCGGCGGATCACATCGCGCATCAGCGAATGCATCAGCCACACATTGGCCCGATCGAGGATCCGGGGTGCTACCCGTGCGAGATTTTCCGCGGCGTCGGCCGGTGCCGGCGGTGCCGAAGCCCCGGCCTCCGGCTGGTCACCACTGCCGGTGTTATTACACTCTTCACAGACTGTCAGTGGATTGGCCTGATACAGCACCGTGCCATCTTCGGCTTTTTCGACCCGCGCAATTAAATACGGCTTGATTTTATAGCCACCATTGGCAAGCTCCGCATAACCAGTGACCAGCTCAATGGGTTTGACGGTGGCACTGCCGAGTGCCAGCGACAGGTTCTGCGGCAGTCGTTCCCGATCAAATCCAAAGCGGCTGACATAATCCACCGCATAATCGATTCCAATGGCGCGTAACAAACGGATCGACACCAAATTACGGGATTTGTACAGCGCCTCGCGCAGGCGTGTGGGGCCAAAAAACTTGCCACTGTAATTTTCGGGCCGCCAGTCGCCCTCCAGGCTGACATCGTTGAACACGACAGGTGCGTCATTGATGATGCTGGAGGGATTGAATCCATAGCTCAGTGCCGCGGAATAGATGAAGGGTTTAAAATTCGAACCCGGCTGGCGTTCCGCCTGAGTTACCCGATTGAATTTTGAACGGTAGAAATCGAATCCACCGACCAGCGCCAGAATTCGGCCATCCCGTGGGACCAGGGAAACGAAGGCTCCCTGAACCTCGGGGATCTGCGCCAGCCGCCAGCCCGATTCGCTCTTTTGTACCCGGATCAAATCGCCCGGTGTCAGTATATCCGCGGCCTTTTTAGGCTTGCGTCCACGACGGTTCTCGTTGATATAGCGTCTCGCCCATTGCAAGCCCGGCCAGGTGATTTCGGCCTCGCCCTGGTCTTTCACGTAGATTCTGGCGCTTTGATCCTTGAGTTCGAGCACCAGAGCCGGGCGCAGGCCTGCGGACACCGGAACCGCCGCGAGCATACCGTCCAGTTCCCCACGGCTCCCGGGCAATGTTCCATTTTGTTCCGCGCCGCGGTAGCCATGGCGCCGGTCATAGGCCAGCAGGGCGTTGCGCAGGGCCAGGGTCGCGGCATTTTGCAATTTGGCATGCAAGGTGGTGTACACCTTGAAGCCCTGGGTATAACTGGCTACGCCATAACGATCTTCCATCAAGGCGCGCGCCATTTCGGCAACATAGGCCGCCTCGGTATCGGTTCGCTGGGCATGAACCCGGGCGGTGATCGGCGCCTTGCTGGCCAGTTCATACTCGGCCGCATTAATGAATTTCAGCTCCCGCATACGGCCGAGCACATAGCGGCGACGTTCAATGGCGCGCTTGGGATTGGCCACCGGATTATCACTGGACGGCGCCTTGGGCAGCCCGGCGATCATCGCGACCTGGGCCAGGCTCAGCAGGCCCAGGGGTTTGCCGTAATACACCTGAGACGCCGCGCCGACGCCATAGGCGCGCTGGCCAAGAAATATCTTGTTCAGATACAGCTCCAGAATCTGCTTTTTATCGAGTTCACGCTCAATTTTCAGGGCCAGCAGAATTTCATTCAGTTTGCGCAGATAGGTCTTTTCCCGGCCAAGAAAGAAGTTGCGCGCCACCTGCATGGTGATGGTGCTGCCGCCGGGGCCTTTTTCACCAGTCCTGAGCAGATACACCACTGCCCGGGTCAAACCCTGCCAGTCCACCCCCGGGTGTATATAGAACCGATCATCCTCAGCGGCCAGTACGGCCTGCTGCATGATTTCCGGAATGTGTTCGAGATTGAGAGGGATTCGGCGCTTTTCACCAAATTCAGCCAACAGGGCCCCATCGTCGCTGTAGACCCGCAGGGGCACTTGTAGCTTGACATCCCGCAGGGCGCTGGCGGGGGGCAATTGCGGAACCAGGTACCAGTACAGTGCGCCCGTGGCGACCAGTCCCAGGAGGCCGCAAACCAGCACGAGGACCACCGTGATCCGCAACAAACGAGCTAGCCGCGGCATTGGTTTAATTCCTTCCAAGACTCTGAATCAAGGCGACTTTTAGCCCGAATCACCATAAATTCTGGAGCTTCAGCCCGGTATACAGCATGTGAAATGGCCTGTGAGTTTGCACTTTCTTTCTTTGATGGTCTATATTTAGCTTTGCGACTTAATGTTTAAACACATAAATCAACGATAACCTGCCGTTTCAGAAGGAAAAATCGTGGGGCTATTCTCTCGAAAATCTGCCCATGTCCTGGGAGTTGACGTCAGTTCTACAGCAGTCAAGCTGCTGGAACTGTCCGGCAGTGGTAACAAACTCAAGGTGGAAGCATACGCTGTTGAGCCACTACCAGCTAATGCCGTCGTCGAGAAAAACATTACCGAAGTCGAAGCTGTCGGCGACACCATCAGCAAGGCGGTACGCCGTTCCGGCAGCAAGAACAAACTCTCCGCCCTGGCCGTTGCCGGGTCCGCCGTGATCACCAAGTTGATCACCATGCCCGCCGATCTGAATGACGATGACATGGCCAACCAGATTGAACTGGAAGCCGATCAGTACATTCCCTATGCACTCGAAGAAGTCAATCTTGATTTCGAGGTTCTCGGCCCGTCGCTGAATGATCCGGACACCGTGGATGTACTGCTCGCGGCATCGCGCCAGGAAAATGTCGAATTACGGGTGGCCGCCGCCTCAGAAGCGGGCCTGACCTGCAAAATTGTCGATGTAGAAGCCTTTGCACTGGAAAACGCCTTCAGTCTGCTGGCCGAGTCAACCCCAACCGGCGGCATGGGTGAAACCATCGCCTTGATTGATATTGGCGCCACCATGACCACCCTCAGCGTGCTGACTGATTTGCGCATTGTGTATGCCCGGGAACAGGTCTTCGGTGGCAAACAACTGACCGAGGAGATCCAGCGCCGCTACGGCCTCAGTTATGAAGAAGCCGGTGTCGCCAAGCGCCAGGGCGGATTGCCGGACAATTACGTCCCGGAGGTGCTCGAGCCCTTCAAGGAATCCATGGCCCAGCAGGTCAATCGTTCACTGCAGTTTTTTTACTCGTCGAGCCAGATCGGGCAGGTCGATCGCATTGTGCTCGCCGGAGGTTGTGCCTCCATTGAGGGCGCGGACCAGGTGATCGCCGAAAAAACCGGCGTGGATGTATCCATCGCCAACCCATTCGCCAACATGTCCCTCGGCGGCAAAGTTGACGCCAAACACCTGTCCAACGATGCGCCGGCCCTGATGATTGCCTGCGGCCTTGCCATGAGGACCACAAACTAATGCCACGTATCAATCTACTCCCCTGGCGCGAGGAACTGCGCAAGCAGCGTCAGCAGGAATTTGCCATTCTGGCGGTCATTGCCATGGCCTTGATGGGGGTGGTGGTATTTGCTGTCCATCTGTACTTACAACAACTGACGGACTTCCAGCAGGAACGCAATGATTTCCTGCAGACCCAGATTTCAACTCTGGACAAGAAAATCAAGGAAATCAAAGATCTCGATCGGGAAAAAGAACGTTTGCTGGCACGCATGAACATCATCCAGAAACTTCAGTCTTCGCGTCCCGAAATCGTGCATATGATGGATGCCCTGGTGGAGACCCTGCCCAAAGGGGTCTATTACAAGAAGATTATCCAGAAGGCCAATATCCTGAGTATGGAAGGCGATGCCCAATCCAATGCGCGGGTTTCTTCCCTGATGCGGAATCTGGAATCTTCGAAATGGTTTGAAAACCCGAACCTGGTCGAAATCAAGGCCGCAACGGTACAGGCCGGCGAAACGACCGAGGCCAAATTGAGCTCCTTCAAACTGACCGTCACCCTGACCCAAAAGAAAAAGAAAACGGATGATGAGGCGGATACGGCTGGGAAAACATCATGACCCTCGCTGAACTCAATAACCTGGATCCCAATAACATCGGCAACTGGCCGAAGCCCATCAAGGCATTCCTGATCCTTTTGCTGTGCGTCGCGGTACTCGGCGCCGGCTATTATTTCGATACCCAGGATCAAATAGTGAACCTGGACAAAGTCACCGCGGAAGAACAGCAACTCAAAGACGTTTTTGAGAACAAACAACGCAAGGCGGCGAACCTTCAACCCCTCAAATTACAGCTCAAGGAAATGAAACAGAGCTTCGGGGCCATGCTGCGCCTGCTACCCAACAAAACCGAAATCGAAGGCCTGCTGGTGGATATCTCACAATCGGGCCTGGCAGCGGGTCTTGAGTTTGAACTGTTTAAACCCAATGCGGAAATACCCGCGGAGTTTTATGCGGTTAAACCCATCAATATCACGGTCACCGGCACCTACCATCAATTCGGTGAATTTATCAGCGCCGTCGCGGCATTGCCCCGAATTGTGACTCAGCATGATCTCGACATTTCACCCTCGGGTGCCGAGGCCGAGGCCGGAAAACTGAAATTGCGCATGAACATGGTAGCCAAGACCTATCGCTATCTTGACGAAGAGGAAATCGCACAGGAAGCCGAGAAAAACAAGGGCAAAGGCAAGCGCAAATGATTACCCAAGCAAGCATCTTAAAGTCGGCGGTACTGAGTCCGCGCATCCGCTGGGCAATCGTCTTGCTCGGGGCCCTGCAACTGGCCGGTTGCGGCGATAACGACATGCGTGATTTACAACAATACTCCAAAAAAATCCTGGCGCGGGGAGGTTCGCGAATTGCTGAGTTGCCACCGGTCGAACCCTACGAGGTCTATGCATACGCTTCCAGTGACGCCCGGGATCCCTTCGAGCCCTTTTTCAAAGAGAAGAAATCAACCGAAAAACCCCCCAAGGAGGGAACCGATAACGGTATCCATCCAAATTTTGATCGCAATAAAGAAGAATTGGAAAACTATGCCCTCGACAGCCTGCGCATGCTCGGCACCCTCGAGTTGAATGATGAACTCTGGGGGATTATCCGTAGTCCGGACGGCACAATTCATCGTGTCCAAACAGGCAATTACATGGGCCACAATCACGGCAAAATCGTGGCGATTAACGAAGACAGTATTGAACTCAATGAGATCGTTGAGGACGGGCGGGGCGGCTGGCAAGAACGCCAGGCTGCTCTGGCCCTGGTTGAACAATAGCCCTGAACAAAGCAGGCACCACAGGACATCACCATGAGTATGACTATGACTGTACTGACACCACTTCGGCGGATGCTGACAGCTGCTTTCACGCAGGAACACTTCAAGGTCAGCGCCCTGGCCACAGGCATGTTGGCGCTGTTGCTCAGCGCCACGGTACAAGCGGCCGGCACACTGGATCAGGTCAGCTTTTCACAACTTCCCGGTGATCGCGTACAAATCGAACTGACCCTCAGTCAGGCCGTCTCCGAACCGTTGAATTTCGCCATCGACAACCCCGCACGTATCGCTCTTGATCTACCGGATATCAAATTAAACCTGTCTCGCAGAACCAAAAATATTGGTATCGGCATGGCCCGTAGCGTTACGGCGGTTGAAGCGGCGGGCCGCACCCGGGTGGTGCTGAATCTCATCAAGCTGATTCCATACAAGGTCAGCACCAAGGGCAAAAAAGTACTCATTACACTTGAAAGTCCCGGATCCACGGCCACTACCGCACTCAGCGGCAACGAGTCCCAGCCACGCGCTGCGGTAAATAAAAATCTCGGCAAGATCGACAACATAGACTTTCGCCGCGGTGAAAATGGCGAGGGCCGTGTCATTGTCACTTTGTCGGATCCTTCCGTCGTTGTTGATACCAAGGAAGAAGGCGACCGCATCATTGTTGATTTTGTCGGCGCGCAGCTTCCTGATCGTCTCGCCCAGCGCCTCGATGTCATCGATTTCGCAACACCCGTGAATACCGTGACTACTCGTAGAAAAGGCCAGGGCGCCCGTATGATCGTCTCGGTATCCTCCAAACAGCGCTTTGAAACCCTGGCCTACCAGTCCGATGACCTGTATACCCTGGACATCAAACCGGTCAGCGCTGAAGAAGAAAAGCAGGCCAAGAAAAAGAAAGACGCCTTTACCGGCGAGCGCCTATCTCTTAACTTCCAGAACATCGAGGTGCGCGCAGTCCTGCAGTTGATTGCGGATTTCACGGGCTTCAATCTGGTCGCCTCGGATACCGTTGGCGGTAATCTCACCTTGCGTTTGAAAAATGTTCCCTGGGACCAGGCGCTCGATATCATCCTTAAAACCAAAGGTCTGGCCATGCGTCAGACGGGTAATGTGATGTTAATTGCACCCAGTGAGGAAATTGCCGCGCGGGAAAAACTGGAACTCGAGTCCCAGAAGCAAATCGAAGAGCTGGCACCTTTGCGCTCGGAGTTCATCCAGGTCAATTATGCCAAGGCCAGTACCTTGTCCGGATTGCTGAAGCAGGAAGGCAATTCACTGCTGACTGAGCGCGGCAATGTCTCGGTTGATTCGCGCACCAATACCTTACTGGTGCGCGATACCCAGGCCGCCATCAACAGCATCCGCAAACTCATCAACAAACTGGATGTTCCGATCCGCCAGGTTCTCATCGAATCACGCATCGTCATCGCCGACGACAGTTTCAACCGGGATCTTGGGGTGCGCTTCGGGATATCCAAAGAGACCGCTAGAAATCGAACTAACAGCGGCAATGACATCGTTTTTGGTGGCGGTCTTGCTGGTAATACTGATTTTGGACAGCCGGTGACCTTTAACACCGGCGGCAACGAAAACTTCCTTGTCGATCTGCCGATTGGCGCGCCGAGCGGTGCCTTGCAACTGGCCATCATCAATCTTCCGAATTTCCTGCTGCAGCTTGAACTACAGGCCATGCAGGCGGAAGGGCGCGGCGAAGTGATCTCCAACCCCAGGGTGATCACCTCCAATCAGAAGCAGGCGACCATTGAGCAGGGTACGGAAATACCTTTCCAGGAAGCCTCATCGAGTGGTGCCACATCGACTTCTTTCAAAAAGGCGGTGCTGTCATTGCAGGTCACGCCCCAGATCACTCCGGATGACCGGGTGATTATGGATCTGCAGGTCAATCAGGACACGGTCGGACAGGAATTTTCCGGTGTTCCCAGCGTCAATACCCGCAACATTACCACCCAGGTGCTGGTCGATAATGGCGACACCGTGGTATTGGGCGGAATCTTTGAGCAAACCAAGCGCAAGGATCAGGAAAAGGTGCCTTTTTTTGGTGACCTTCCCTATGTGGGTTTCATTTTCAAGCAGACCTCGGTGCGCGATGACAAGACGGAATTGTTAATTTTTGTAACACCAAAAATTCTCAAGGATGTGCTCTCCAGCGGTGGTGGTTAATTCGTGACGACCGGCCCGCGGAATTCGTTCCGCGGGCTTTTTTTTTTGCGGGTATAGTCCCTACACAGTTTGTACCAATCTTTGCTTGACCGAGCCTCCAGAGACAGGGCTATATCCACACAAAGACATCATGGCCATCAGCAACACCCCTCACAATATCTTTCTCGTTGGCCCCATGGGCGCCGGCAAAAGTACCGTCGGCCGGCAATTGGGCAAAACACTCAAAAAGCAATTTGTCGATTGTGACAAAGAAATAGAAAATCGCACCGGTGCCAGTATCGCATTGATTTTTGACGTCGAAGGCGAGGCTGGTTTTCGACATCGCGAACAACAGATGATCGATGAGTTGACCGCCCGGGAACAGATTGTTCTTGCCACTGGTGGCGGCGCCATACTTGATGAACAGAACCGTGCACGGTTGATGAGCCGTGGCTTCGTGGTTTACTTGAATGCCCCCTTGGATTTACTGATCGAGCGCACCGCCCGGGACAAGGTCCGGCCATTGTTGCAAACCGACAATCCCCAACAACGTATCGCCGATCTGTTGCAACAGCGCGATCCCTACTACCGCCAGGTTGCAGATACCATTGTCGAAACCGACCGCCGCTCAGCCCGGCACGTGGTGCGCGAGATTCAGCAGCGGCTGGAAAATCTGTGAAAACCCTGATACTGGATCTTGCTGAACGCAGCTATCCCATTCATATCGG
>Ga0114931_10002321_pt1 | contig 24219 bp, 19 predicted proteins | sample 2SBtaG_FD_89579 | JGI IMG/M metagenome (GOLD analysis project Ga0114931, IMG submission 89579) | Deep subsurface microbial communities from Kolumbo volcano to uncover new lineages of life (NeLLi) - 2SBTROV14_V59a metaG | ecosystem: Environmental > Aquatic > Marine > Volcanic | place: Kolumbo... | reverse complement strand
TTATTAAGCACCTCTAGGCCATATCTACGCCCCTGTGCCGCCCCGCCTTCCTTTTGGTGAAGCTCAAGCAAACGTTCAATATCCTTCAAGTTTTCGTCAAACGCCGTTCTTGCTTTGCTTGGCACCTATCTCTCCCGTTTTTCGGCTAACAGTTTACTAAGGGGTCGCGCCGCACCTTGGACGATACGACGGGGCGTCGCGCGGGGGAAGAGAAGGTGGCTGGGGGAGTTCGGGCCCATGGGCACGGCGCCGCAGGCGACTATTCCTGGTCGTCGGTTTCGAAGGGGACCGGAGAGGAATCATGGCCGCGCGCCTTCCTTCGGCGGGTGTGCATTCGGAGGCGAACCGGCCGAGGCGGCGACGGGCGGTGGGTCACCGGGCTGCCGGCAAATCGCGTGCGGGTCTCGGATGATGGCGAGAAATGGCGTTGACACGATTTCCTCCTCCAGCAAAGCGTAGTGCAGGAGGCTGTAGCTGACAAGGCGGCGGCGAAAGCCGGGGGGTGCCCCACGACGGCCACGCTGTCCTATCGCGTCCGAGGCGGGTGGCCGGTGGTAGCCATCACAGCGCCCAAGGCATACCCTCATCGCGGCTGGTATCGCAGGGAACAGGATTGGAATGATGTCCCCACGCATGCCTAGTGATGTCTGTCACGCTGGATCTCGGTCTTGCTCCGTTGCCGGCCGGGGGGTTCGGTCCGTCGACCCGTGGGTTGGCCTGTTTTCGGCGGCGGGCTTCGCTTCGACTTCGGTGTTGGTTCCCAGCAGATCTTCCACTTCTATCCGGATAGTGATGTTCGCGAGTTCCTCGGGCAGTGCGGCTCGGAAGGCGCCGTGCAGGCGCTCGACGACCAGCGCGGTGTTCTCTTCCGGGGTATTCGGCAACAACACGATGAACTCGCCGCCGGACTTGCCTCGCTGGAAGGCGAGATCGGTGTTGCGCAGGGTGGCGAGCACGCTTTGGGCGAGGGTCGCGGCGACCGTGGCACGTTGATCGCGGCTCAGCGCGTAAGGGTCTTCGACCCGCACATGCAGCGCGCACAGGGCGAAGCCCACGCGCCGTGCCAGCGCGACCAACAGCGCTCGCTGACGGGGATAGAAGTTCGCGGCGTAGAGCTGGCTGGCGCTGTCGATGGCGCGGTTGCTCTGGCCTTCGCGATATTGCATGGCGTTGGCGTAGAACGCGCCTACCCATTCACATAGCACCCGGAATAGCTCGATGCTGCTGAGGTTCAGATCGAGAAAGCCCATGTCTTCGATCTTGAGCATCCCGTACACCTCGCCGGTATCGGGGTTGGCCACGGCGCCGGCCAGCACACCCTGGCCGGCGAGCAACTGCTCGTCGTCCGGGTCGATCACGCACAGCACCCGGCGCCGCCCCACCACCTCGGTGAAAATTTGGTTATCCGCTCGGAAACGTCGCTTGTAGCGGTCCTTGCGGCCCCAGCCGTTTTGGATCCCGGCCTGGAGTTCACCCTCGCGGAGCACGAACATCGAGCATTTGTCAGGGTTCATGATCGCGCGCAGGTTGTCCAGCGCGCCCATCACCACCCGCGCCGGTTCCATGGTTTCCACCGCCTTGGCCGCCTCGTACATCGAGACCACGGTACGCAGTTGCCCGGCGACCCGGACCTCGAGATCGCGCTTCACCTCGTCGAGATGCTCATAGGCCTCGGCGATGCTCTGCGCGCGGCGCCGCGAGGCGACCAGATCGGCGCGCAACCGCGCCCGCTCGCGTAGCTGGCGGACGCGCAGTTCGCCGAGTACCACGGCCGCCACCAGCCACATCAACGGGCGGCGTGCCAAATCCAGCAGGTAGGCGTAAATATCCTGATCGAAGGATTGTTCGGGGAGGTGCCCGGCGAGCAGCGCGACGCTGCAGGCGAGCGCGGCGATCAGCCCCTCGCTGGTCCCGTACTGGATACTGATCAGGAGCACGATCAGCCAGTAGGGGTGCGGCGCGACGGTCCAGAAACCGCTGTTGCCGAAGGCCGCTTGGTCGAGCGCGATCGCCGCGCCGAGAAACAGCAGAAGCTCGACGATCGCGCTGCGCCGCAGCCCGAACAAGGTCGAGGCGTCGCCCGTGGCCGGTTCGGGGCTTGGCGCCGACTCGTCGGCGACGGGCGCGGGCGTCGGGCTCCCCTGCATCGGGAGTCAGCCTCCGCGCTGAGCCAGTTCGCGCTCCAACGCATCGACCATGCGCGCCACCGCGCGTTGCGCGACCGCGTTGAGCGTCTCACGACGCAGGTAGCCGCGACCGCCGTCCGAATGGCTGGCGGCCCACAGTACCGTGCCGTCACCGGCGCGCACCAGGCGCAGATTGATCCCTACCTTGGGCTCTTCGTGGAGGCCGTGCTGATAACCGTATTCCGAAACGCTACCCAGCAACACCGCATCGACACCCAGGGTGCGGGCGAAATCCGCGGCGACCATCGAACGGCCGAGGGCCGCGTCGCTCAGGTTTTGTTCGCGTTCGCGGCGCTGCAACTCACTGGCCTCCATGAGGCGGAAAACACGGCGCTGATACAGCTCGGTCGCTACCAGATCCGCGACGATGCGACCGGCGCTCGGATAGCCGCTGAGATTCTCGAACGGAATCACCGCGACCCGGAGCGTGGCCGGCGCGGTGAGGTCCGACGCGACGAAGTCACGCCCGACCTCGGGGGCGACGCAGCCCGCGAACATCAGCGGCGCGAGCGCCAACACCAGACATCGCCCGAATCTACCCATGAATCCCGCTCCTCGCTTGCCACGGTTTCGCCGCCCCGCACCACCGTTCATCGCCGCTTTTCATCCCTGTCGCGGAAAATAATCTTCGCAGTCACCCGCGCGGTAAACGTCGGCGGTCGAACAGTGCAACCCCCCGCCGAAGGGATAGACGTCGCGAAACGGTACCGGGATGACCTCCATGCCCAGTTTGTCCATCTGCTCCATCTGATAGACCTCGCTCGCCTCGATGCACACCGTACCGGGGTCCAGCACCAGGCAGTTCATCGAAAGATATACGCCCGAGTAGCACAACGGCGGGGCCTCGTTGTGGGCCGGTTGCGCGGCGTCGACGATTCGCCAGTCGTTGACCTCGAACAGCCTGCGCTGCTCGGCGGGCAGCGCGCGGTGCGGGTTGTTGACGATCAATCCGGGCCTGAGCGGCACGAAGGTGTCGTCGATGTGCATGGTGTAGGGATCGTCGCCGATAAAGTTGAGCGAGTGCACGCGGTGATCGCGAAAGTGCCTGCGCAGCCAGTCGGCGGCGCGCAGATTCGCGGTATTGCCGTGCTGCACGAACAGATCCTTGCCCATGCGCATCACCTCCGCGGCATCGAACAGCGGCTCCTCTTCGGTGGTCACGTACTGGTGTTGATTGATGAGGTCGAGTTTGCCCTCGTCGGTACGCGCCCGCTCCTTGAAATCGGCTCTGAACGAGGCGTCGGTCAGGCGCGGCTTGGGTGCCGATTCCCAGCGCATCTCGGGGTCGTCGCGCAGGTACTGCTGGATCAGATCGCGGAAACAGAGGTACTCGAACCACCGGCAGCGATAGGTCAGGGTGGCCTCCAGGATCTCCTTGCCGACTGTCAGCAGCACGTCGCGCGGCGGCATGCAGCCGAACATCCCTTCCACGGTCCAGTCCGGGGTGGCGCTCGCCTGGTTGAAATCGATCGGCGCGGGGCGGTCGACCCGGATCCCGCGGGCGCGGAGCAGATCGGCGAAGTCGTCGAGTTGTCGGTTGGCTTTGGCGACCGATTCCGCGCTGCGCGGGGTCGCCGCGAGCGCCCGCATCTCGCTGGCAGGCGGCACCTTGGCATCCACCGCCGGCTCGAGCGGCGGGATCATCGCGCCGTCGGCACGACCGACGATCACGTGCTCGAGCGGATCCCACTCGTTCCACGAACAGACGACGGTCTTATGTCGCTCACTCACCATTGTCGCAGGGCTCCTGGCGCCGAAGGAAAATCATCGCGCTCGCGCGCTGGGTAATGGTCGCCGCGCTGCGCGCTGCGCGGAGCTTACATCCGCCACAGCAAATACGCACCCAGGCGCGACAGCGCCGCATCGCCACCGCGCTGCGAGGTGATGCTTTGGTCGATGCGGATCCCCATCTCCAAGCCCGGCGACGGCTCGTAAATCAATCCCAGCCCATAGTAAGGCCCGCGTCCGTTGAGCCAGTCGAGGCTGAAACCGGCGAGCGCGTCGAAGCGCAGATAGTCGGTCAGGGTATCCGCCCATTGACCCTCGACGGCGTGTTCCTCGCGCGAGGTCACCGGCAGCGGATGGAAGATTTCGCCGTTACGATTGAGGCGGCCGTCGCGACGCAGGATATGCTCGGTGTCGAGCCGATAACCGACCCGCAGCAACGGGGTCGACGGATTGAACAGATAGTCGACGCCTGCCTCGGCCCGCCAGGAGTCGGCCACCCCGTGGTCGCCGCCGAGTCCGTAGCGATTCAACCACCCGGCGAGGCGCACGCTCCAGTGGCGGCCGAACTCGGTTTCCTGCGCGGCGCCGATTCGACTCACCGTGCCGCCGTCCGCGATCCCTTCAACGAAATCCCATGTCGGCCGCGCATAGTCGAGGCGCAATCGGGTCAGTCCGTAATTCCCGCGCCATTCGTGCAGCAGCCCGAGACCGGCGCCGGATGGCCCGGCGAGCAACGCGATCTCGCTCGCCGCACCGCCGCGATGCAGATAGCGCAGATACCACTCACCGCGTTCGCGCACGCCCTGGAATTCCGCGACGCGGCCGTCACCGCGCTGCAACAACGGAATACCCACCACCCGCCGTTCCAGCCGCGTCCCCAATGTCACCCGCTCATTCAACACCCGGCGTCCGCTGGCGCGCAGGATTTCCTGACGATCCTCTCCGGCGACGTTCTGCACGTCGTAGGCAAGGCGCAGCCGCGGGCCGTGTTCATGGAGCAGGCTCGCCTGCGCGGCGATCAGGTCCGCGCGTTCCGGCGCCAGCCTCAAGCCGCGCCGGTACAGCCGCAGCGCCTCGCGCCAGTCGCCGAGCTGCGCCTCGATGTCGGCCAGCGCACCGAGGGTCTCGATATCCTCGGGATAGCGGCGCATCAGCGCGCGCAAGCGCTCCCGTGCGGCGACCGGATCGCGTTGCTCGGCGAGCAGGCGTGCCGCCACCAGGGCGAGCCGCCGCCGCGCGGGGACATTGCCCGCCGCGACGGCTTGCGGTGGCGCCGCGATTTCCACGCTGACCCCCTTGGGGTGAGGGTGAACGGTGAGACGCACGCCCGGCGCGGCACGCAGCAGCAGCGTGTCGTAGCCGTAACGGAGATCGGCGAGCCAGCGCCCCAGATCTTTGGCGATGCCCGTCATCGCTTGCTCCGGCAAGGGTCGACTGAAGCGCAACAACAGCCCGCCGGCACCACGGCTCACCCGGGTGGTGACCACCCGCGGCCACACCAGATCGAGCCGCGCGCCGCGCGCCAGCAATTGCACGCGTGCCCGCGGTGATGCCCCCGGCCGCGGCACCGGGGTCAGCGCGACGGCCAGGCGCAGGCGTGGCGGATTGCTCGCCGCGCCCGCGTTCGCGGGGGACGCCGAGCACAGCGCCACCACGACCGCGAGCCGCGCCAGCCAAGGCCCGTAGCGACCGGATTCAGCGCGCCGCAAGCGCATTCTCCGCACCACTGATCTCACCCGCATCAAGCAGCATCTCCGCGTAGTCGGCACGTAGGTCGCCGGCTGCGGGGCGCTCGGCGAGCAACCCTCGGTAAGCGGCGCCGGCGGCGGCCAGGAAGCCGAGCTGGCGCAGGCAGCGGGCGCGCACCGCACGCATGCGGAAGGTCGGGTTCGAGACGGACTCCACCATCGCCAGGGCGCGCCGAAAACGCGGCGCCGCCTGTTCCCGACCGGCGGTTGCGTTCAGCACTTCGGCGTGCAAGAGCTGGCTTTCATAATCCCCCGGCGTGACCCGATGATAGCGCTGCAAGAATGCCAGCGCAGCGGCCAGATCACCCCGATCATAGGCGGCGAAGGCCAAGCCACGCAGGGTTGCGGCATCGTCGGGCCGCCTGAGCAGCAGCGCGAGCCGCGCGCGGCGCGCAATTTCGGGCCGTCGCAGCGTCTCGGCCGCCGCCGCGAGGCGCCGCAGCCGCGTCACCGACTGCGGGCTGGCCAGCAAGCGATTGGCGGCACGGGCGAAACCGGGCGTATCGCGGGAGGCGCTCAACGCCTGCAGATAGGCATCCAGCAAGACGTTCGAGGCGCCCGGCCGGAGCGCCGCCGCGGCCAGCAGTTCGGCGGCACGCGGTGCCGCACCGGCCGTGATCAGGTGCCTGCCCCAGGCGGCCCGGCTCCGCCCGCCGGCTTGTGCGGTGCGTTGCGCGAGCCACTCCACGGCCTCCGGCGGCGCGCTCGGCCCCCACAGAAAAAGCAGTTCGGCGACCAGCGGACTCGCCGGCGGCGCGTCTTGCGCGAGTCTCATATAGGCTTGCTCGGCGACCGCTTTTCGTCCGAGTGCGAGCAGCTCATCCGCCAACGCTCGACGTTTCTTCTCGTCGATGGCAGGACGGCGCAATTCCCGGACCAGGAAATCGGCGAGCAGGCCTTGACGGCCGGTCTTTCGCAGCATATCGGCATAGCGACCCGGCCAGTCCCCGCTCCCCGCATACGCCAGACGCCGCACGATGGGCAGCACGGCCTGCACGCCGGCGAGCTTTTCCAGGGTTTCGATCTGATCGCTGAGCATCGCGGGTGAGAGCTTTCCGCGTGCCAGCGAGGCACGCAGAAAGGCAGCCAGCTCGCGCTTGCGTCCGGCCTTGAGGGCCGCCTCGCGATAGGCGTAGTAGGCGCTGTCGACGCCCGCCTCGGCGGCACGCCGCAGATAGGGCAGCGCCGCCGCGCCGGCGATCCGTTGCAAGGTGTAGAGTCGTTCCGAACGGGCCTTGGCGTTCAGCCGTGTGCGGTGCAGCTCGCGTTCGAGAAACTTCACCAACTCCGGCCCACGTCCGGTCCTGAGCGCCGCCTCCTGATAGGCGTAATAGGCCTCATCGCCGCCGGCCTCGGCCGCGCGCCGTAGATAAGGCAGCGCCGCCTCGACGCCGGCAATCCGTTGGAGACTGTCGAGCCGTTCGGCACGCGCCTTCGGCGGCAACTCCGATCCTTTCAGCTCTTTCTCCAGGAAGGCAATCAACTCGGATTTTTTTCCGGCCTTGAGCGCCGCCTCCTGGTAGGCGTAATAGGCCTCGTCGCCGCCAACCTCGGCCGCACGCCGTAGATAGGGCAGCGCCGCCTCGGCGCCGCCGACCTGCCGCAGGGTGTCGAGCCGTTCGGCGCGCGCCTTCGGCGGCAACGCCGATCCTTTCAGTTCTTTCTCCAGAAAGGCAATCAGCTCAGGCTTGTGGCCGGCCTTGAGCGCCGCCTCCTGGTAGGCGTAATAGGCCTCGTCGCCGCCAACCTCGGCCGCACGCCGTAGATAGGGCAGCGCCGCCTCGGCGCCGCCGACCTGCTGCAGGGTGTCGAGCCGTTCGGCGCGCGCCTTCGGCGGCAACTTCGGCCGCTGCAACTCCTGCTCCAGGAAGGCAATCAACTCCGATTTTTTCCCGGCCTTGAGCGCCGCTTCGCGGTAGGCGTAATAGGCCTCGTCGCCGCCGGCCTCGGCGGCACGGCGTAGATAGGGCAGTACCTTCTCCACGCCGCCGACCTGCCGGAGGCTGTCGAGTCGTTCGGCACGCGCCTTCGGCGGCAACGCCGATCCTTTCAGTTCCTTCTCCAGAAAGGCCACCAGCTCCGATTTGTTGCCGGTCTTCAGTGCCGCTTCGCGGTAAGCGTAGTAGGCCTCGTCGCCCCCGGCCTCGGCGGCACGTCGTAGATAAGGCAGCACCGCCTCGGCGCCGGCAATCCGTTGGAGACTGTCGAGCCGTTCGGCGCGCGCCTTCGGTGGCAACTCCGATCGTTTCAGTTCCTTCTCCAGAAAGGCCACCAGCTCCGATTTGTTGCCGGTCTTCAGTGCCGCCTCGCGGTAAGCGTAATAGGCCTCGTCGCCGCCCGCCTCGGCCGCGCGCCGTAAATAGGGCAGCGCCGCCGCCGTGCCGGCAATCCGTTGGAGGCTGTCGAGCCGTTCGGCACGCGCCTTCGGCGGCAACGCCGATCCTCTCAGTTCCTTCTCCAGAAAGGCAATCAACTCGGGCTTGTGGCCGGCCTTGAGCGCCGCTTCCTGGTAGGCGTAATAGGCCTCGTCGCCGCCCGCCTCCGCCGCGCGCCGTAGATAGGGGAGCACCTTCTCGACGCCACCGACCTGGCGCAGGGTGTCGAGCCGTTCGGCACGCGCCTTCGGCGGCAACTTCGGACGCTGCAACTCTTGCTCCAGGAAGGCAATCAACTCCGATTTTTTTCCGGCCTTGAGCGCCGCTTCGCGGTAGGCGTAGTAAGCCTCGTCGCCGCCGGCCTCGGCGGCACGTCGTAGATAAGGCAGCACCGCCTCGGCGCCGGCAATCCGTTGGAGACTGTCGAGCCGTTCGGCGCGCGCCTTCGGTGGCAACGCCGATCCTTTCAGTTCCTTCTCCAGAAAGGCAATCAACTCGGGCTTGTGATCGGCCTTGAGCGCCGCTTCCTGGTAGGCGTAATAGGCCTCGTCGCCGCCGGCTTCGGCCGCGCGCCGTAGATAGGGCAGCGCCGCCTCGACGCCGCCGACCTGGCGCAGGGTGTCGAGCCGTTCGGCACGCGCCTTCGGTGGAAGATCGGGGCGCTCCAGATCGCGTTGCAGGAAGGCAACCAGCGCCTGCTTGCGCCCGGCCTTGAGCGCGGTTTCACGATAAACGTCATACCACGCCTCGGGCTGCGTCGTCGCGAGTTGGGTCAGCGCCGGCAGCACCGCATCGTAGGCGCCCAGGTCGAGGACCTCATACACGATCTGATCGCTCAACGCCGGCTGCCGCGCGCGTTGCGCGATCGCCCGTGTAACGAGTGCGCGCAGTTCGGCGTCGAGCGGAGCACCGTCCCGATAGGCCGCGTACAGCGCCGTGCGGTAACGGTCCTCGACCGCGGCTCCCTCGCCGCGCAGCGCGCGCAAATGAACAAGCGCCTCGCGCGGTCGCTTGTTCGCTACCAGCGCGTCGGCGAGCGCCAGGCGCTGCGCGCGTTTGGGAACCAGCCGATAAGCGAGGCGAGCGCCTTGTAACGCGAGTTCAGGGTATCCGTGGGCGGTCGCGATAGCTTGCAGATCCGCCAGCCACGCGGCATCCACGGTGCCACGTGGTGCGCGCCGCAGCCACGCCGCGACCGCGCTCGCCTTGCCCGCCGCGGCCGCGAGCAACGCCCACGCTGGACGGCGGGATGGGTCGAGCGCGGCGACGCCTTTGCCGAGCGCCGCGAGCGCGATCCGGGCCATGCCCTGCTCGACATAAAACGGCACCAGGTCCCGGAGCATCGGTCCCGGCATATCGGCCACGCGCAGACCCGCCAGTAGGCGTCGCAGTGCGCCGATCCGACCCATGCGGCGCTCGAGCGTCAACAGCGCCAGCCGTTGCTCGGGCTCCAGTGCCGTGCTCGACTCCGCGCGCACCAGCCAGCGCTCGGCGTCGCCGCGCTCCTCGCGAGCGAACGCGAGCCGTGCCGCCAATACCGGCCGAGCGCGCAGCAGTCGCGGATTATCGAGTAATCGCGTCACCTCCCGAACTCGTCCGGCCCGCAACGCCGCGTCGCCGATCGCGGCGAGCAACCAGTAGGGCGCGCCGGCGGCATCGAGGGTCCTCGCCTTGTCCAGCGCGACACCCTCGTGGCCGCTATCGAGGGCGACCTCAATCAAGGTGGTAGTCAAGCGCGCCGGCAGCCGGCCGCTGCGATCGAGCGCCGCCAGGCGCTCGAATACCGCGTCACCCTGGCCGGCGTCGATCCGCATTCTGGCCTCCAGGTCGAGCAGCGCCGGGTAGCGATCGGGGTGCGCGGCATAGGGCTCGACCAAGGCCAGTGCGAGGGCGCGTTGTTTTTTGGTCTCGAACAGCTCCGCCAGGCCCAATGCCCGTTCCTCGGTGGCACGCCGGGCGAGTGCCGTGCGGGCAACCGCCAGCGCCTGCTGCGCTCGTCCGCCGTCGATCAAGAGGCTCACCAGCAGGCGCAGCGCCGCTAAATCGAGTCCGCCGGGGTTATTCTGCGCCCACCCCTCGAGGGTCCGCGCGGCCGCGGCGAGGTGCCCCTCGGCGGCCTCTGGCGGGCCAGCGCGAGGCGCTGGGCGGGACGCGCCCAGCCTTTGCCGATCAACCGTTGAAGGCCCGCGATTTCCTCCTTGTAGCGCGCCTGCGCATCGTAGCGTTGGATCAGTTCGTTGAGGTTCTTCCGGTTCGGGGCGCGGCGCACCAACCGTTCGAGGTTGCGCACATAGTCCCGCGGCCGCTGCGCCTCACCATAGTAGTCGGCGAGGCGCTTCAGCACCTCGATGGAATCCGGGTGCGCAGCGCGATAGCGTTCCAGCACCGCGATCGCCACGTCGATGTCGCCTTCGCGCACGTCCAGCTCGGCGAGCGGCACCACCACCGATGCCTGCACCTTTCCCCCGGCAAGCTGGCGCCGATAAGCGGCCCGCGCCGCCTGGTAGTTGCGGTCCTTGAACTGCATCAGGGCCAACTCGCCGGAACGCGGGATCAGCGCCAGGCTCAGCGCGATCGCGATGGAAACCACCAGGATCAGGAGCAGCGCGTGCCTCACTCGGCAGGCGCTCCGGCGCGCAGGTCCACCGTCAGGGGGGTGATCCCGTCAGCCCCCAAATCCACGCTCAACACGCCGTGACGGTCGGCGCGCGCGGTGATTCGGCGGCGACCGCCGTGCGGTTCTTCGATCTGCAATCGGTAATCGCTGCCGGGCGTAACCCGCCAGTTCATCCGCCCTCGACCGAAACCCCGGGTCTCGAAACGCATTCCGTCGGCGCGCGTTTGCAATCCGTAGACCCGCCAGCGAGCGTCGATCAGATAGGGTCGACCGGCCGCCGCGTCGGGCGCCCCCTGACGCAGCGCCACCACCGGCGCGCGGACGGCGGCGTCCAGCGCCACGTACAAACTCCCCTGGTAGCCGCGCCAGCCGATCACGCCGGTCGAGCGGGCGAGGTCCACCGTCTCCGCGCTCGCGTCATCGAAGCGCAGCGTTTGCAGCCCGTCACGATCCTCGATGCGCCAGCGTCGCGGACCCAGGGGCACGATGCGGGCGCGAAAAAATCCGTTGACGATCGCCGCGTAACGGCTCGCCGCAATCGGCGCGATTTCCTGACGACGAGCGTAGGCCAGGTTGCCGAGCAATGCCTTGAGCGACGCCACCTTGGCGCCGGAATATATATGGTAATAGATATTGATCGGCTTGAGCCTTACAGGCGATTCGGTTGCCTCCAGCGTCGCGGGCAAAAACTTGAAGCCGAAGTAGCGTTTGCTCCACTCCTCGGTGTAGGTGTTTTCGTTGCTGTTGGAGGAATACACCTGCCAATAGCGCCCGACCCGGCGTCCCAGCGGCGCGACCCACGCATGCGAGGGGAAATCCTTGTCGAAGCGTGAATCGCCACCGTTCATGTTGCGCACCCCGGCCGCTTCAGCCGCCGCCAGCGCCGCCTCGAACGGCGAGGTGTCGCCCGACCATTGCAGCAAACGGACCCGCTTGCCGGGTGGCGTCAAGGTGTTGAGGTAGTCTATCGAGCCCTGGATCTCCCGATCCAGAGAGAAGGGCTTCCTGGCGTAGGCGCGCGGCAGATCGGCGCTGTAACCGTGGATCACCCGCTGCTTATCGCCGCGCCGCGCAAACTTCGACGCGGGGATGCCCCACACCGGCAAACCGCGGTCAAGCCGCTTTCTCAGCTCCGGGTAGTCGGCCAGCAGGGGGCGTTCCTTGGCCGGCGTATAGTGTTCAAAAAACTTCCAGGTGAACGGGTGACTATAGGTATGACTGGCCGCTTCCACCTGCGGCAGAGCGAACAGGGCGCGCGCGATGCGCCGGGTCTCGGCGCTACCCGACCAGGCCGGGTCCAGATCGGCGGCGATCGGAGCGACGCTGACCGGCAGGTCCGGAAAAGGCCGAATCGCCTCTTCCAGAATCACCTCGGAGGCCAGCGCGTGGCGCTTGCGGTAGCGCTTGATCTCGCTGCCGTTGCGCCAACCGTCGCCGTAGATATGGCTGTAATAGATGCGCCGCCCGGAAAGGGTGGTGGTGTCGGGTTTCGGCAGGCCGGCGGTCGCGAACGCGAGGCGGAAAAAAGCGAAGGGGTTGAGGTACCACTTGCCCGCCGCCACCCGCGCCGGCGAGTAGTAGCCGTAGCCGGGAGCGACATAAGCGCCGGCCGGGCCGATGACCACCAGATCCGCGTAGTCGCCGGGGTCGTTGGCGCGCTCCACCCGCAGATAGGAGCGTGCATCGGCGCCATACACCCGGGTTTGCTTGAACGACGGCAACGGCCCGCCGAGCCGCCGTTCATAGTTGTACAAATGCGGATCGGCGCGCGCGACGCGGTACGGATAGGTGAGGGTGATCGTACGATCCTCGGCGCGTACTCCGAGATGCGCCAACAGCGCGTTGATGCGTGCCGGCGGCAGCGGGCGCCCGTCGCGGTCGTCGGCAACGCCCAGCGAGCCGAACACCGTGACGCGCTTGCCCAAGGCGAAGGCCTTGGCGAGCCAGGCGAGGTAGGCGTCGGCGTCGGGCAGATCATCGCTTGAAAACCAGGTCAGTATCCCGCGCACGCCGTCGCCGCGCGCGAGGCGCGGAAGGCCGTGGCGAATGTCGGCGTAGCGCAGCACCAGCCCGAGGTGATTGAGGGCATCTCGGCGAACTGCTTGATTCGCGAGTAGCGCACGGAGTCTTCGTCGTGACCGTCATAGAGCGCCAGCACCTCGCGCGCGAGCGCCGGCGCGGGCTGTGCGATCGCACTTGCGCCGCCCAGCGTCGCCAACCACAGGATCACCAATCGGAGGTACAGCATTCGCGACAATGCCCCTTGTTCGCGCCGCCGCGATTCGCGTCGGCGACCGTCTGCAACCGTAGCCCGCGCATGATACCGTGCGCGCGAGCGAGTGACCGAACGTACCGATGACTCAACCCGACGCGCAACCCGATCAGGCGAGCAGCACCGAACTCGGCGCGGTCGCGGCGCCGGTCGCCTCACGGCGAGTGGGCGCGGAAGCCGTGCGCCTGGTGTACCGGAGCGGCGTCATCGGGCTGTTCGCCGATCCCCTGCTCGCGTTGCTGGTCGCCTACATCCTGTGGCCGCTCCTGCCCCACTCGGTGCTAATCGGATGGGGCGGTTTAGTTTGCTTGGTCACCTTGCTGCACGCCGCGATCACCATCGCATTCCGTGTCCGCAAACCGCGAGCCGAGGACATCGGGCGCTGGGCGACACTCTATATCGCGGCCACGGCCCTGCAGGGCGGAACCTGGGGCGCCGCCGGGATCCTGTTCGTGCTCAGCAATTCGGTTCCGCACCAAGCGTTTCTCGCGTTCATACTCGGCGGCCTGGCGGCGGGTGCGCTGGTGACCAACTCGGCGCTGATCGAGAGCTACGTCGCGTTCGTGCTACCGATGCTGCTCGGACCGGCACTGGAGTTCTTTTACCAGGGCAGTGAGCTATTTGACGCCATGGGGATCACCACCCTGGCCTTCATGCTGTTCCTGATCGTCGTCTCGCGGCAACTCAGTCGTACCCTGCGCCGCTCGCTTACCCTCGGCATCCAGAACGTCGCCTTGTTCGACCGGCTCAACACCGCGCTGGCCCGCGCCGAGGCGGCGAACGCGGCGAAGAGCGATTTCGTGGCCAACGTCAGCCACGAGATTCGGACGCCGTTGAACAGCGTGATCGGCGCCACCGAGCTGTTGGCGGAAACCCGCCTCGACAGCGAACAGACCAAGTACCTGGGATTGGCCCGCCACGCCGGCGAATCGCTGCTGTCTTTGATCAACGACATTCTCGATTTGTCCAAGGTCGAGGCCGGCAAGCTGCTGCTCGAGGAGGCCGAATTCGACCTCCGGGAGGTAGTGGACGCGTCGGTGGCAATCGAGACCATCAGCGCCGCGAGCAAGGGGATCGGTTTACGGGGCGCGATCGCCGAGGGTGTGCCGGCACGGGTGCGCGGCGACCCGACACGCCTGCGTCAGGTGCTACTCAACCTGATCAGCAACGCGGTGAAGTTCACCGCCCGCGGCGAGGTCGTACTGGAGGTCAGCCATGACCCGCAAGGCCGCCGGACCGGCGATCTGCTGTTCGCGGTCAGCGATACCGGGATCGGGATCCCCGCAGAGCGCCTCGCGAACGTATTCGACATCTTCTATCAGGTCGACTCATCGACCACCCGGGCCTACGGCGGCACGGGACTCGGACTCACCATATCGAAACGCATCGTCGAGGCGATGGGCGGCCGGATTTGGGCGGAGAGCGTGGTCGGCAGCGGCTCGCGCTTTTGTTTCGCGGTGCCGCTGCAGGTGGTGAGTGCGACGGTCGCGAACGAGCGGCGAGCCCACCCGTCACCGCCGAGCACCGAGCCGGCCGCGGGCGCCGACCAGGAGGCGGCGGTGACGGTACGCCGGCTGCTGCTGGTGGACGACAATCCCGACGGGCGGCTGTTGATGCGTGCCTACCTCAAGCGCGAACCCTACGAGGTCGAAACCGCGGAAAACGGCGCCGAGGCGGTGGCCAAATATCGCGCCGGGCGATTCGATCTGGTGCTGATGGACATGCAGATGCCGGTCATGGACGGGCTCACCGCCACCCGCGCGATTCGCGCCCACGAGCAGCGCCATGATCTGGCGGCAACGCCGATCATCGCGTTCACCGCGCACGCCTTCAAAGAGGACATCGACAAGAGCCTGGCCGCCGGCTGCAACGGGCACCTGACCAAGCCAATCAAGAAAAAAGCGCTGCTCGCCGCACTGGCGCGGGTTTTCGCGACACCGCCAGCGTCGTAGAGGACGCCGTCCACATCGCGGTAGCCGGTGTCAGCGCTTGCGCCGAAGGCGCCCGCCCGCGACGGCGGGCGGCGGCAGTCTATCGCCCGACCCCTCGAAGACGACCCGCAACATCCGTCACTCATACGCCACCTCGAGCCGCGTCAGATAGTCCTCCAGCCGATCGATCTGCGTGGCGAGCGCGGTCCGGTCACCATCCCTGGCGGCCTGCTCGATGGCCGCCCCGATCTTCGTGATCTCATCGAAACCGTACCCGCCACCGGTACCCTTCATGCTGTGACCGACAATCCGTACGGGCTCCAGATCGTCCCGATCGAGTCGCGCACGGAGCGCGGTAACGTCGGCCAGCCGGCTGGCCAGATAGCTCGGCACCAAGTCTTCGAGGTCGGCGTCGACCTGCACGACGATGGGTTGCTCGCTCATGGTCTACTCCCGTCGGTTGCGGAGCGAAGTGGTGGCATCGGACAGTCTAGCGCGGCGGCCACCGCGCGCAGTAGTTCGCCTTCCGCGATGGTTACCTTGCCGTCAAAGAGTACGCACTCGGCGCAGGCCTCGATCAACGGTCGTTTCAGTACCATCGCGAGCCCGCTCAAACGGCCGAGTATTGCACGCATATCCGCCGGCTTGCAGGCCGAAGGCGGCGTAAGACCGAGCTTGGCGTGGCCGAATCCCATCGCCGCGCGGGCGAAGGCCGCCTCGGCCACCAACGGGTCGGCGCTACCCGCACGGGCGATCAGGCTGAGCAGCCGACGGACGTCGCCGAGCACCGGCTCATAGCGCCGGTAGCGGACCCGATCGGCGGCCCCGGCGGCGCTCGCCAAGCGGCGGTCAAGCAGGGTTTGCGCCACCAACTCGAAAAGCGTGATCCGAGCGTCGATCCGTACCAGTTTGTCGCTGGCGTCGAGTAGCCGCCGCCGGCTCGCGGCGTCCAGGCGGCGCAACGACGGCATCGCCAGGTCGAGTATTGGCAGGCGTGCCGCCGCTCCCAGCGGTTTCAGCGCCACCTGCAGTTGCGCCGCGCGCGCGGCGGTCGCGCGATCGGTCTGATGCACCAGCAACGCCAGCGCGACGCGCGCCTTGGGTGGCGCCACTTCGGCAAACAGTAGCGCGTAGATCAAACTCACCGCCCCGATGGGGCTGCGCAGCGCCTCGCGCACCGCCACCGGCAAATCGTCGATCAATCGCGCCGCGTGCGTCACCTGCTCGGGTCGTACCGTCCCGATGCTCGCGGCGAGACCCGCCGCGCTCGCGCCAATCGCGGGTGGCGTGGGAGCCAGGCCGGCGGCGGCCCGGGGTACGGCGCCGGCCGCCGGCCGTGCGACGCGCGCCTTGACCCCCGCCTGCCGGGCGATGAAGCGGGGCGCTACCGCGCGGATCCGTTCTTCGAGCGGCGGGTGGGTCGCCATCAGTCGCTCGAAAAAGTGGCCGGCGGAGGCAGCGAAGCACATGTGGCTGGTCTCTTCGGTGCGCGGCCCTTCGAGCAGCGATCCGGCGGCGTATTCACGGATCCGCCACAATGCCCCGGCGATACCGTCCGGGTTGCGGGTGAACTGCACCGACGAGGCATCGGCCAGAAATTCGCGCTGACGCGAAACCGCCGCCTTGATCAAGTTGCCGAAAAAGACCCCGATGTAGCCGATCACGAACAAGCCGAATCCGATCAATGCGAGTTGGTTGCCTGAGGAGCGGCTCGAGACGGCGCGGCGTCGCCGGCCACTGTAGCCCGATCTCAGCAGCGTCCGACCAACGGTCCCGAGCGCCAAGATTCCGCCGAGGAGCGCAATCAGGCGCACGTTGAGACGCATGTCGCCGTTGAGCAGATGACTGTACTCGTGGCCGACCACGCCCTGAAGCTGGTCGCGGCCGAGCGTGTCGATGGCGCCGCGAGTCACCACCATCACCGCCTCGGTCGGACGGTAGCCGGCCACGAAGGCATTGATCCCCGCTTCGTCATCCATCACGTAAAGCGCCGGCACCGGTACGCCGGAGGCGATCGCCATCTCCTCGACCACGTTGATCAAGCGCCGTTCACCCGGATCATGGCTGCCGGGATCCAGCGGCCGCGCCGCGACCATCTCGGCGACCGCGCGCCCGCCGCCACGCAGCGCCAGCCAGCGTCGCAGGCTGCCGATCAGGATTACCGCGAAGGTCGCGCCGCTGACATACAGCCAGATCGGTTTGGCGAGCCACGCCTGCGCGCCGCCGCGGGCATAGCCGTTCGAGACGGCGACCAGGTAGACCACGACATTGACGCCCGCGGCAATCAGCGCCACCGCGACCAACAGATACAGCACTAACAATCCGGTGTGGCGCCGCGCCCGGTCCTGGCGCTCGAAAAAATCCATCGTGGCGTCGGCGCCTGTGCTTGGTCTCCGGGCCTCAGCCAAACGAGACCTTGACCCCCTTGCGCGCCGCCTGATCTTCGATCGGGAGTTGCTCGGCGGGCTGGAAGTGGAACGGGCCCGCGATCAGATTTCCCGGAAATTGTTCGCAGGCGGTGTTGTAGCTCATCACCGCGTCATTGAACGCCTGGCGCGCGAAGGCGACCCGATTCTCGGTGGTGGAGAGTTCCTCCATGAGCTGCTGCATGGTCTGATTGGCCTTGAGATCGGGATAGGCCTCGGCGAGCGCGAAGAAACGCCCCAGCGCCCCGCCGAGCGCCGCCTCGGCGCCGGCCAGGGTGCGGATAGCGCCGCCGTCCTCCGGCGCCCGCGCGGCGACCCGTGAGGCGTCCCGAGCCTGGTTGCGCGCCGCAATCACGGCTTCCAGGGTCTCGCGCTCGTGCTTGAGATAACCCTTGGCGGTTTCGACCAGATTCGGGATCAAGTCGTAGCGACGCTGAAGCTGGACATCAATCTGAGCAAAGGCATTCTTGATTCGATTGCGCCCCGCCACCATGCCGTTGTATACGGCGATGCCGACCACCGCGATGGCGACAATGGTCCCGAGCATGATCAAACCGCTGGCAGACATGGCTCCCTCCCGTTGTGACGCCGGCGACCCATCAACCGCAATCCCCCCGGGAAGCGGACTATCGTCGAGGCGAGATTCGCACCTCACATCGCCTCGGGTCGCCTCCCTTAACCGTAGCGAGCCTCTCGGCGAACGGCAAGGACTCGCATCACTATTCAGCGGCCCGTAGAGGTACTTGCAAAACTGCCTTCCATGGCAGTTTTGCAAGACGGTTCATCCCTGAACCGCTCGGTTCTTGCAATTTTGCACGAGCCTCGTAGTCCTCAGTGGATCAACAGGCCGCCGTTGACGTCGATGACCGCCCCGGTCACGTAGCTCGCCAGATCCGAGGCGAGAAACAGGCACACGTTGGCGACTTCTTCGGGTGTTCCGAGCCGCCCGAGCGGAATTTCGCGTGCAATCGCATCCTTGATCGCGCGGGTCATTCTGCCGTGGGTGAAGTCATTGTCAATCGGCCCGGGGGCCACCGTGTTGACCCGAATGTGATCGGCGGCAAGCTCCCGCCCGAGCGCCTTGGCAAGGCCCATGATCCCAGCCTTGGACGCCGCGTAGTGGGAACTACCGAATACCCCGCCGCCGGCCTGTCCCGCGATCGACGACACACACACGATCGCCCCGCCGCCGCGCTCGCGGAGGTACGGGATCACCGCCTGCGCCATGTTGAATGTGCCGCGCAGATTGACGTCCAGCACCTGGTCATACTCCGCGGCGGTGATTTCCATGACCCTGGTTCCATGCACTACGCCGGCGCTGCTGATCAAGAGATCCACTCCGCCGTATTCCGCCGCCGCGCGCCGCACCGCCGCGCGACAGGCGTCGGCGTCGCGCACGTCGCAGGCGACACCGCGGGCGTCGAGCTCGGCCGCTGCGTCGGCGACCGCGTCGCCGTCGAGGTCGAGCAACACCACCCGCGCGCCATGGGCGGTGAACAACCGCGCCGCCGCGCGCCCGATGCTTTGCTCGTTGCCCGCGCCGGTGATGATTGCCAGCTTGTCTTTGAGCACCATCCGTTCCCCCGTAATCAAGCGGCTCTCACCGCTCAAAATTCCCGACCCGCTCGGCCTGCTCCGCCGAGGTCACCAACGATAGGGCCGACCGCGGGGATTCACCGCATTCACTACGTAGCGCCGGCTACCCTGGCCGGCGCCGTACTCGCGATTGTATGTGTCCGCCCCAATCCCCTATCCTTCGCCAACCGCCCCCTTCATGAGTTCCGGCTATGGGTCATCCATTCATCAAATTGCTTGCCGTAACGCTGGCGATCGGCCTCGCCGGTTGCGCGAGCGTTCAAAGCAGCTAACGCAATGCACTGCTCGAGCGCGAGGCCCACACCTATAATGCCGCCCTGCGCTGGGGTGAACTCGACACCGCCGCCCGGTTTTTACGTACCCGGGAAGGGCTGGTGCCGACCTTCGGCCGGCAGCGCTATCGCGGCGTCAAGGTTACCGACTATGACTACCAGCTCGAAGCCACCGAGAAACCGGACGAAACACTGATGAAGGCGCGTTTCACTTACTACCTGGAGAACTCCGCGCGCTTGCGTACCCTCGATACCCGGGGCCTATGGTGGTACGACGAGCGGAGCAAGTCCTGGTTTTTGGAAGGCTCTCCGCCGAAATTCGGGCCGTGAGCGCCGCGCCAGGGCGCCGCATCACGGCCCGCGCGTGGCCTGTCACCAGTTAAATGGCATCGTACCGGTTACCGGTCTCGACCGCGACCCGTGGCCGCGCTACTGGGTTGTGGTCGTTCCGGTGGTCTTGGGTGCCGCGGATTTGGCGGCGGCCTTGAAAGACAGCAGATCGACGTCGAATTCCAGGAGTTGATTGGGGCCGATTCGGGCGCCCGCGCCGCGCTCGGCGTAGGCGAGACGCGACGGGATCCACACCCGCCACTTGGAGCCCGCTTTCATCAGCGGCAGGATCTCCCGCCACCCGGGAATCACCTTGGCGACGTTGAGTTCCACCGGCTTACCATGCTTGTATGAACTGTCGAACTCGGTCCCGTCCGGCAAGCGACCGCGATAGTTGACGGTAAAGAGGTCGTCCTTGCCCGGCGCGTCACCCTTACCCGCTTCGAGCACGCGATACTGTACGCCGCTGGGAAGCTCGATGACGCCCTCTTTTCCCCGGTTGCCCTTCAGAAAGTCCTGTTCCGCCTTGAGGTTGGTCTTGGCGAGCGCCTTGCGAGCGGCCTTCATTTCGGCCACGTAAGCGATGCGCGACGCCTTGAGGGCCGGCAGGCCTAAACGAGGTTGGCGCCCGGCGATCATATCGTTGATGGCCGCGCCCAGCGCTGCCCCATCGAGCCTCCTCACCCCCTGTTGAGCGAGACGATTGCCGATCTGGAGGCCTAGACCATAGCTGAATTTCTGCACATTGGTGTCGAGCTTGATCTCTTCGGCCGCACTCGCGGCGAATGCTGCAACCAGCGTGAGTGCGTAAAGGAGTGTGCGTGCAATCATGTAGTATTCCTCATGGCGGATAAATCTCAGGAGCGTCTTGACGACGCGCATGGCACCAATGTGACGGTTCCTGTGGGTTGGACCTCGATGGGTCGGCGCGCGATGATCTCACAATATCCTTCCATACCCAAACCGGTCCCGGCGTGACCGGGACCGAGTTGGACGTTTGCCGATAGAATCCCGCGGATTTTTGTCGACACCCCGCTGAAGAACGCGACCTCGACGACCCTGACCGGGGGTGCCGCGCGCCATGTGATCAAGGTCTTGAGGCTGCGAGCCGGTGCGCCGCTGTTGCTGTTCGACGGGAGCGGAGCCGAGTTTCCCGCGGTGATCGAGAGTCTCGACGGCGCGAACGTAGCGGTGCGGGTCGGGGTCGCCGAACGGCCGGTGCGCGAGTCGCCATTGGCGGTCACGCTGGTACAGGGCGTGGCCCGCGGCGAGCGCATGGACTACACGATCCGCAAGGCGGTCGAACTCGGGGTCCACGCGATCCAGCCGCTGCTCACCGAGCGCAGCGTGGTGCATCTGGATGCGGCGCGTGGCGAGCGGCGCCTGGCGCACTGGCGGCAGATCGCGCTGGCCGCCTGCGAACAAAGCGGACGCACCGTGGCACCCCGACTGTATCCTCCGTTACGTCTCGACGAGTGGCTCGAATCGCCGATCGGCGCCGCCCTGCGGGTGCTGTTCGATCCCCGTGCCACGCGTCCTTTCGCGACACTCGACCTGCCGCCGCGGCAGCCCCTATGTTTGCTGGTCGGACCCGAAGGCGGGCTCAGCGAGGACGAGTGCGCGGCGGCGCGGGCACGCGGTTTCGTCGCCGCCACACTCGGCCCCCGGGTGTTGCGCACCGAGACCGTGGCGCTCGCGGCGCTCGCCGTCGCGCAATTCTTGTGGGGGGATTTCGGGCGCACCCGTCGCGCACCGTGACTTCGACATGCTAGCATTAATTGTTTATTAGCTAGCGCTCGTCCGAAAGAATGGGCACTGGGTGCGGTGCAGCGATGAATCGGATGAGCACCAGTCACGTTCCGCGCTTCGAGGAGATCAACGATGAGACTGATTCAGTTACTCGTCCCCCTGTTGGTGCTCGCCGCGGCGCCACTCGCCGCGACCGCCGGCGAGGGCATCCACGTCGACGACCCGTGGATTCGCGAAGCCCCTCCGGGTGCGTCGACGATGGCCGGATATGTAGTGGTGCACAACCAGGGCGCCACGCCGCGCACCTTGGTGGGCGCGCGCTCGGCTGGCTTCGCCGGGGCGATGCTCCATCAAAGCCGGATCGAGAACGGCATCGCCAAGATGGTGCACGTGAAGCGCATCGAGATCCTGCCCGGAAAGGCGGTGAGCTTCGCCCCCGGCGGCTATCACATCATGCTCATGAAGCCCGAGCGTCCCTACCGGAGCGGCGACAAGCTAACGGTGACGCTGATCTTCGCCGACGGCGAGGCGCTGCCGATCGAGTTCACGGTGCGCAAGGCACGGTGACATGCCGATGCCGCGCAAGCAACGGCGATGGGTTTTCGCCCTGTTGTTGTGTTTGCCGCTCGCCGCGCTGGCGCTCGGCGGCGACTTTACGCTCACCGACCACGACGGCCAGCCGTGGTCGCTCCGGCAGGCGCGCGGCAAGGTGGTACTGATCCAGTTCGGCTACACTCACTGCCCGGATATCTGCCCCCTGAACCTTGCTCACACCGCGGCGGTACTGCGCGCGCTCGGCAAGGACGCCGATCGAGTCCAGGCGTTGTTCATCTCGGTGGATCCGCAACGCGATACGCCGGCCAGGCTGAAGCAATTCGTACACTATTTCTCGCCGAGGATCCTCGGACTCACCGGCAACATCGCGCAGCTCGAGAAAATGACCAACGCCTACGGAGCCTACTTCAGCTATCCGGACGGCACCATCGGCGATGATTACCTCGTCGAGCACAGCGGGAGTCTCTACGTGGTGGATCCGGATGGCGATTTCGACAGCTTCATGCCGCGCAGCCTGCCGGTGGTCAGGGTAGTCGGCGAGGTACGCGACCTGATCGAGTAGCGCGGCGAATGATCACGAGTCGGGACACGAGCAGCCCGAGATCCGATCCCGGAACGGCCAGGATGGCTGTTTCCGGATGAACTGATCAGCATGGTAGAACCCGACAAGTCCCTCGATTGCAGATCCCGTCTATTTTCGGATTTCGGTAATGCCCCGTCCGGACTACGCTGCCAGCGGCGTCGAAAGTTGTTGTGTATGCAGAGTTACTTGCAAAACTGCCTTCCATGGCAGTTTTGCAAGACGAAACCGGGAAATACGATTTCCCGGTGTCTTCATTTTCAACGGCTTACAGCCGTCGAAAATGGCGGTTCATCCCTGAACCGCTCGGCTCTTGCAATTTTGCAAGAGCCTCTGCAGTTGTGCGCCGTCCTTGTTGAGGACCCGGCGACTGCGGTTTAATGCGAGCGCGTATTCGGAGCCGAGACTCGAGCAGGGAAAGTATGAGTTGGTGGGGCAAGTTGCTGGGGGGGACCTTCGGCTTCATGATCGGCGGGCCGATCGGTGCGTTGATCGGCGCGGCGCTGGGCCACGGGCTCGACCGCGGCGCCGAACAGGCCGGCCACGGCGGCGGCGGATTCTTCAGCCACCAGGAACGCGCCCAGACGGTTTTTTTCACCGCCACCTTCTCGGTGATGGGCCACATCGCCAAGGCCGACGGCCGAGTCACGCCGGACGAGATCCGCATGGCGTCCCTGGTGATGGATCGCCTGGGGCTCAGCCCGGCGCACAAGCATGTGGCGCGGCAACTGTTCAGTCAGGGCAAGGAGCCGGGCTTTCCGCTCGACGAGGTCGTGGACCAGTTGCGCCGCGAGTGTCATTTCAGCGCCAATCTGCTCCGGGTTTTTCTCGAAATCCAGGTCAGCGCCGCTTACGCGGACGGTCGCGTCGACCCGGCGGAACGGCGCATCCTGCGCCACCTGTGCGACGCGCTGGGTTTCTCGGCCGAGGAACTCGAGTCGATAGAACGGCTGGTGCGAAGTGGCGGCGGCGCCCGGCCGGAGGAAATCGATCTCGACCATGCCTACGCGGTGATGGGGGTCTCGGCGGACACCTCCGATACGGATCTCAAGCGCGCCTACCGGCGCCTCATGAGCCGACACCACCCGGACAAGCTCATCGCACGCGGATTGCCGGAGGAAATGATCAAGGTCGCGACCGAGAAAACCAAGGAGATCAAGGCCGCCTATGAACGCATCAAGCGCGAGCGCTCAGGTTGATCCGCACGTGGGTCGAGGTCTGGAGCGAGGAGCAGGGACGCCTTGAGCCGTATGGCTTCAGAACCGCCGCGACCGCCATGGATTGATTACATCCAGGCCGGGAAAGAGAAAATCGCGCTCGTTGCACGTGATCATCCGCAAACCATGATGCAGCGCGGTGGCCGCAAGCAGGCCGTCGATCGCGGCGACGGGTCTGCCGATTCGTGCCACAAGCCGGCCCCAGCGGTCGGCGACCCCTTGGTCAACCTCCAGAATACGCTGCTGGAACCAGTCCGGAAGGTCATGTTCGAGCCACAAACGCAACTTTTCCTTGCGTGGATGTCCGGTCTCCAGCAGTTCGACACCTTTGCGCAACTCGCCAAGGCTCAACACGCTGAGATGCAGGGCGTCATCCGGGATCGCGTAAAACCATTCGACGACCCGGATCTCGGGGTCGGCATCCGCAAGTTCGGAGATTACATTCGTATCGAGCAGATAACTCAAAGTTCGACATCCCGATCATCCGAATCAAGTCGTTCAATATCGATTTCGACTCCCGCAAGCGGAGAGTGGCGCAGAAACTCGACCAGGCCGGGCCGCTGCCGGGTCAACTGTTCGTAGTCTTCCGAAGAAATCAACACCGCGGCGGCCCGTCCATGAACCGTAACGCCCTGGG
>Ga0114931_10002320_pt1 | contig 24219 bp, 20 predicted proteins | sample 2SBtaG_FD_89579 | JGI IMG/M metagenome (GOLD analysis project Ga0114931, IMG submission 89579) | Deep subsurface microbial communities from Kolumbo volcano to uncover new lineages of life (NeLLi) - 2SBTROV14_V59a metaG | ecosystem: Environmental > Aquatic > Marine > Volcanic | place: Kolumbo... | reverse complement strand
TCGAGCGCCTATCCAAAGCCGAACAGTTGTTTGGCTCACACGATGGCATTTCTGTGCGTTCTGCGGATCCAGCAGCCATCTTTCCGTACCAATGGCTGCCGGCTTGTTTGATCTGCTAGGCACGGCGAATAAACTCACTTTTTGCCTGTCTTGTAAAAATTCGGTGTTACAGCGGCGTGCTCGGCAGGACAGCATTGTCGTCGGGCAAGGCTAATGCATCGATATACTGCTGCAGCGTTAGATAGCCTTCAGGGTCGTCGGGAGCCGCGAAACCAAAGACGTCGTGCTGGCCGCTGTGCACACGCACGCTCAAGTGCGTCACTTGATCGCGATCTCGAAAGGACACAACCAGTCGATAAGGATCGCGCGACGATCGCCGTACAATGTATGTGCCGAGTGGCTGCGGCCACAGCAAATCGACGGCATCGCTCGCGCTCAGCGAACCACGATAGCCGGGCACGGGCAGCGCGTCGCGAGGCCATCGAAGCAGTGGTCGTTCGAGTAGCAGTTGTGTCAACGACAAAAAGCGCGGCAATTGGCCGACTTGGCCGTACCGTTGCATTAAATGAGTTACGTCGGGTGAACGGTAGCCTGTTTCGCCGCTGAATGTCAGAGCGGCGCGATTGATATTGCGTTGTTCGTTGATATAGGCCAACGAGCCGCGCGTCTGGCTGTTTGGTGGCCATATGACGACGAACGCACCGACGGGTTTGTTGCGCAACAAGTTGTCGACGGTGCCCGGCTCTTCGCGCAGCCGGTGGAACCAAGAGTGCGTCTCGTTCGCTTGCAACGGCTCAATAGACAGCGGGGAGGTGATGCGTTGTGCTAGCACCACGCTCGTCTGCTCGTGTCGCAATTGTCGCTGCGCATTAATATCGCCGGCGTCGGCTGCCGCTTGCATGCGGGCCAACGACGGCTGGCCAATAAGTTGCTGTGCATCGTCTACGTCGAGCAACAAGAGGTCGGCCAGTTGCAAATCGCTTCGCGTGTCCGGAAAGCGCGGCCGCACGGTGCGCTGGCGAAACTCGTTGATCCATTGTCGCATGCCGCTGCGAGAGTAGCACCTACCATTGCTCAGCAAAACGGTGTCGTCACTTTGCAACGGAAGTCCGGCATTGAACACATCCTCGTACGGCAACTCGTCGGCGGCCAGCGGCGGATCGTCGGCGCTTGGTGCGTAGCGTGATGTGCCTTTGCAAAGAACGTCCCATGTCAGTAGGCCCAGTTGTTGCAGTCGCTGCAGGTGAGTTTGCAGCACTGCGTCTTGTGAACTGTGTTGCGCTCGAGCCGTCTGCATTGCTTCGCTGCGCGCCGATGCTTTGCGCTTCATTAAAGTCGAGCAAATTTATTTGCATACACATTCGTGGCAGACACCGAATGTCAGCAGAGGAGCAAACAAGCCGTTTTACTAGGTGGCTAACTTGCTTTTTCCATTTTGTGTGCTGTCGTTGCACAGTGCAGCCGGTTTTTAAACGTTGATCCCAGTAACAAAAAGAGCAGCAGACTCGGTTGTCAACGGCGCACGCTACGCTTTGTCGACCAATTCCAATCTGCGCGGCAGAACCGACTCAAAACGACAACCATTGACAGTTCGACCGCCCTGGCAGGCGCAGGGCAGACGAGGCATGCCTTTTCGCGCAAAAAAAGCGGCAAACAATTTCGCTTTTGCAAGTCGATCTCGCGCTCTGAATCGAACCTGACAGCAGTAACATCTACAGCAACGCTCAGGAGCGCAGTTACTGGGGCAAAAGAACCGAGCAGCAACTTGCTGGGCGCCAATCAGCCTGCAGCCGAGCACGCCGCCGTGCAATGGCGCTTGCCGTCGCACGATTCGTCCATCAATGCACACAACAGTCTGGACTGGCGTGCCAAGGCGCCGCCACCAAGTCCGCCCAAACATGAGCGATGCTGGTGCTTTTTTGACGTCGAGACGACCGGGCCATCATTGCGTGATCATTTTCTCTGTGCACTTGGCATCGCCATCGTCGCACTGGGAGACGCAAACAGCGAACCAGTACTGCTAACGTCGCAAAAGTGGTTTATCCGACCGCCAGACGCACACCGGCAATGGGATCGCAAAACGCTTGGCGAGTTTTGGCTGCAGCCACAGACAAGACCGCTCTACGACCGCATTTGCCGCTAACTAGATTCGCCGACAGCAGTCGAACCGCATCGCGCCATGTGCGAGTTCGTGGCACTGTGTCGCTACGCGGCACAACATCAAGCGCAGCAAATAACGTTGGTTTCCGATACGAGCAGTTTTGACTTTTCCTGGCTCTACTACTACCTCTCGCAATTCGGACCAGCCAACTGCACGTCGCCGTCGCTCTTGTTTGGCCAGTACAAGCCGGTGCGCGACATATCGTCTTACTTTGCCGGCGTTGCGGGCGCCATGCAAGCACGCTATCCACATCGCAAAGCAATGCGCGTTGCAAAACTGAGCGAGCACGACTGGCACTCGTTTGCGCGCCGCGTTCGTTGTCCAATGTACGATCACGATCCAGAGCACGATGCTGTGCACGTAGCGTTGCGTTCGGCGTGGATCATCTGGCGACTTGAACGATCACAAACAACAAGCGCTGTTGAGCGGCACATCGGACGAAAGTTGCCGCGGTCGGCTCCACCGCGTCTACAGAGGCCGCGCGATAGCGGCAGTAGCGGCTCTGACACTGGCGACACAAGTGCCGACTGGTTCGTCGTAGACGATGACAATTCTGACAATGATGAGCATCGCGACACGTGTGGCGATCGCGGCCACAACAGAATCGCCATGCACTTGGAAAATAGGACCGCTTCAGGTCAAGACTCTTTGCTCGGTCTGGCGTTTGTCATTCGCACCGATCTGCGCATGCCCAACACCAAAATCGCAGCACATTGCGCCAAGGCTGCGCTTGCCGCCGCTGCGCGCCTACCGCAGTCAATTTCGCTGACGAATGTTGCGTCTTTGGAACAGCAAAACAGCCTGCAAGGCGACGACGACAATCAAAGCGAGAGTGAAGACTCCGCCAACGTCACGCTTGTCGACGTATTGCGCCGCATTGACCAGATGCAACGATACCGAGCCCCTGACGCAGCAACGCTGCATCGAGTGCGCGACACGGCTCGTCAGGCAAAACTCAACTATCATTTGTTGCACGATGAACGCAGCAATGCACCGACCGTGTTGGCCGTTGGCCCGGCTAGCGCCGTTTCGTTGCGCGCTGTGTTGCATGACCTGCGCAAATTATAGGCACACGGACCTGCAATAAAACAAAATTGAATGATGACAACCAGAAACCTGTCCGTGACGTCCGAAGTGATGCATGCGCTGTCGAATCGCTCATTTGCGGCGGGAGTTGCATTCGCCGTTGGCGTGCTGTATGCGTGGCAAAGCAGCAGTGCGGCGTAGGACAAGCAGCGCAACTGCGCATTGGGCACGACGTTGCGCAGTGTTGCGACTGCCTCGTTTACTTGCGGCGCAGTGCTCATCGTGCGCAAATTGTTGCCGCGTACAGTCGTTTCGATTTTGCCGTTTATTTGGTAACTGTATCTGTTTGGCACAGTGCAAAGCACGCGTGCGTTGATTTGGCGCAAGATACCGATTCGGCGGGGCCGAGCGACTCACAAAATGACACCGTGATTTGTTGCAATAACACTGACGAAAGCGATCTTGTTGGTCGACTGTTGGACAGGCACCTGTGTGGCGCGACCGCTAATTGAAGCGCTTTTTGGCGTTGCGCAACAACGAATGAATTTGCGTTTTTTTGCTGCATGTCAACTGGGCAACGCGTAAATGACGTTGCAGGTCAGAGCGCTGGAACGGCGAGATTGCGAGCAGTATTGGCGCTTCTCGAACAGTTGACGTCGATTGGTGACAATTGGACAGAGCAGAAGTGGAACGAGGTGTTTGACAAAGTGCAGCAGCACTCCGCCACAACGCTGTGCATCTACGTGGTTGAAAGAAATGCTGTTTTAATTGGCGCCGCCACGCTTCTCATTGAGCCCAAATTCATTCATGCTGGCGCAAAGGTGGCTCACATTGAAGACGTCGTCGTCGACAAAGATTCGCGCGTGCGAGGCAAAGTGTTACAAGGTGATTCTAGACTGCAAACCCGAACTGCAGCCGTTCTACGAGAGCGCTGGCTTTGAGCGGAGTGGGGTGCAAATGCGATGCAATCTGTAAGCAGAGCGGCTGACAAGACATGGGTTGATTGGCCTATTGCAAAACTCGTCAGGCTCGATAGCGAGTAGAACGTTCAAAAGAAAAGCAAAATGTCAGAGCCAACAGTAGCGTTGGTCGTTCCTTGCGTGCCTATTGACATCGAAAATCTGCTTACGATGTTACAGCAATTGGCCGATGGTACCGACTGGCCCGACGAGATTATCGTTGCGCTGTCCGAAGCCGAGCGTGCGCCGATAGCGCAACTGACACAATTGAAAGAATGGCTCGCGCAGTGCCGAGCACCGCAAACGCGCTTGCTCTGTCGCACCGAGCAGGTATTTGCTGGCGACAATCGTAACTGCGCCATTGCCGCGGCAAAAAGTGATATCATTGTGTGTCATGACGCCGACGACGCCATTCACCCGCAGAAAATCGCGCTCATTCGGCACTGGTTTGCCAAACGGCCAGACGTAATGCTTTTGTTGCACTGGCTTCAGCCGTACGGCTACGAGTGGCGCTGGTGCGACAATTACGACACAGTGCCGATTGCCGACGTCGACGAAATGCGCGATGAGATTTCGACACGTACCGCAAACCCATTCAACGCGGTCACGCAGCGTTTCGGCGCAGTCCCGTTGCGGAGCATGTTCAATTTCCGAGCAACTATGCGTTTGGCGAAGATTTACGCTTCCTGATCGATGCACATGTACTGTTTCACTACACACTGGTTCTCGAATGGCCGTTGTGCAAGTACGACGACTTGACGAGCATGCCCCCGCTGTTGCGCGAGCGCTGGAGCGACTGGGTGCCAAAAAGCGAGCCAAATGGCCTGCTGAGCGATCGAGTAAAATGCGGTTGGCAAGAGCGTGCTGATCAGGCGGAGAGCGGTCAACCTGTTTGTTTGTTGCGCCGCGACGCCGACGGCAACGACGATGACGCTCAACAATCAAATGCAACAAGTGGTGATCAAGAGCATGATCGAGAACATGAGAAAGATGCTTCTATCGACGGCAATGCTCCCGTCTGGAACAAAGAGTGGCCGCCGCTTACCTATGTAGACAACGGACGTTATTTGCTGCCTTACGAGGGGCACGATTTCCGCCGCTATGCACTCGACGTGCAGTGGTTCGATCGCGCCATGTCGCTGCCGATTGGCGTGACGTTCATGATACGCGCCAAAAACGAGCAGAACAAGATTGTCGATTGCATCTTGACGCTGCGCGACGCATTCGACTACTGCGAGCCGCAACTGGCGTACAATATTGTTTTGGTTGACAACGGCAGCACAGACGACACGCTGAAACGCGCACTGCCATTGCTGCGGCCCGATCGTGGCGATCTGTGCGTTTCTTATGCGCTGCAAGTTAGCAAGCCAGGCATAGAGTCGTACGTCACTCCGTGCAATAGTGCGCACTCGTTGCCGTGGTTTTATCAGTGGTGTGTGCAACGTTGCGAACAGTACTCGCACGTGTTCAAGTGGGACGCTGACTTTCGTATGAGCGAACCGCTGGCCAATGCGTTGCGCGTGCATTTTGCCAGCCGCTACCGCCTGCCTGCAGACTTGTACAGTATCATGGCAGTTGGCAACGACGGACGGACGCACCGCGAGTGCTACTGCATAGCGTTACGCTTGCGCTATCGATACATTCTGATGCGACTCTGGGAAACGTGGCAGACTTTTTGCTCGTTGCCGACCGAGTCGCTCGACGACAGCGAGTGCATATTGCACGCCTCGTCGTTGGACGACGCTCCCAAGCGACATCTGCTGTATGAGCCGTGGTGGGAGCAGGCGACATCGCAAGAGTCGTGGGTAGCGTACGTGAAGAGCCAGTACCGCTACTGGAAACGTCGGTTGCCGCGCGGTGCAGCGACCTATACGCGGGCGACCGACAACTCTTGTCGATTGCTTGAGCAAACGTTACCCTATCGCGAATTATCGATTGAGGGACTGCCGGTTCCGTAGTGTGGCGCCCACAACGACAACGCTTGCCGACCAATGTCGATTCTGGCCTCGCTCGAAAAGTGCACGCCGTCGTCTGTTGGCATGTTTTGTGTGTCGATGTCGGCAGCGTGCGGACCGACAATGAAAAGTCGACTTCTGTTGCCGAACTCACTCTGAAAGCAGCGTTTCAGTTTGGCATAGTCGGCTCGCAGTGCATCGACCGTGTCGTCGCAGATCAACGGTGCTCGCCCGAGGTCGTTTGTGCCAATGGAGAGCAGCACTGCGCTATACCGATCGCTGTGCAACGCCACCGTAAACAGAAACGGGAACGAATCGTCGCGCAGCGCTAGGCCGTCGTGCCGCTCGATGTGCACCGTGCAGTCTGCCAGATCTTCGCCGTCGGCGTCATTCGCCGCTTCGCAAACACCAGCACTCGCATCTAGCGCCACGTTGCCTGTCGGCTATTGTGCGCATACAATGACCATTGGCCGCCAACCAACCGTCTGCTCAATGACGCGTTGATATTTTGCGAGTCTTTTCGGCACGTTCTGATGGCAGTCAAATTGTTCTGTAGAGCAACCAATTGAGATGACCGCCAAGGCGCCGAAACGCACTTTCCGCTTCCATGTTTTGGGGCTGGCACACCTGCCGGTCTCTGACTACTACAACTCGTGCGCATTCACGCAAAAAATCCACAAGTTGACCGAAATGATCATGGCGCATGGCCACGAGGTGATTCTGTACGGCTGCGAGGGCAGCAACGCTCAGTGCACCGAGTTTGTGCGCACGCACACGCTGGCCGAGTTGCGCAGTGCGTTTGGTGAGAAGGACTACGAGGGCAGCGAAGAGATTGGCTACGAGTGGCGCGGTCAGCAATTTCACATGGATTTCGGCAACGAAAATTGGCTGACGCGTGCCGTGCGTTACCGCACCATTGCCGAAATTGAGGTGCGCAAGCGACCGAGCGATTTCCTGTTGCTCAGCATGGGCACGTACCACAAGCCGGTTGCCGATGCCGTTGGTCTGTTTTTGACGGCCGAGTCCGGCATTGGCTACTACGCATCGTACTGCGACTTTCGTGCATTCGAGTCGGCCTCGATGCGTCAGTTCATGCGCGGCGACGAGGGCAAGAAACACGACGCAGACGGAAAGCACTACTATCGTGTCATTCCGAACTACTATCGACTGTGCGATTTTCCGTTTGTTGCCAAGCCAGCCGGCGACAAAAACGGCAAGCCGTACTTTGTGTTTTTGGCACGGCTCATCTTCCGCAAGGGCCTGGATGTGGCAATTGCCACCACAAAGCAAATGGGAGCGCGTCTGATCATTGCCGGTCAGGGCGGCTCGTACAATGCCGAAGAGCACACGTTGACCGACGATTGCGGCAACACGCACGAATTGACCGAGGATCAGGAGTTTTTTGGCTTTGCGACGCCGACACAGCGCGCTCAACTGCTCGGCAATGCCGTTGCGACCTTTTGCCCGACCTACTTTTTGGAGCCGTTTTGCGGCGTCAACGTCGAGTCGCAACTACTCGGCACGCCCGTGATCTCGTTCGACTATGCGGCATTTGTTGAAACGATCGAACACGGTCGTACCGGCTTCCGCTGCCACTCGTTGAACGATTTTGTGCTGGCGGCCAAACGCGCTCATTTGCTTGATCGCAAGTACATCCGCTATCGTGCCGAGCGGCTTTACTCGCTCGAAGCGGTCGGCAAACTCTACGAGAAATGGTTTCAAGACATGTACGACGTTTACGAGTCGACGCTGCCGCCGATCATTCTGGCAGACGGCAGCAAAGCGCCGGTCGGCTATTTCAAGTACCGAACGGAAGCAGAGGAGCAAGCGGCCGACACTGTCGAATCCTATTTCGAAGTTTTGCCCGTGCCGCAAACATACGTGGTGCGCGACGCCAACGACAAGATTGTGCGCGTTGAAAAAGTGCACGACGACGCAGCGGAACAGAGCGTTGATCTGCGCGTGCCGTTGCAGCGCGGCACCGCTGCAAAAGAGCAAAAAAGTTCCGAATCGTCGCCGGCTGCGTTGCAAGTGTAATAAAAAGCGCTTGATTGTTCTACAGCGACCGTGTTTATTCAAGACGAGTCACGCTCAGCACCGGCATTGACCAATGCATCGACTTGCGTCATGTCAATGGAGCCGCAGCACGCCTGCCACGTTGCGTTGCGCTCCAAAAACTTGGCCAAGCGCTGCAAGCGCTGTTCATTGCGCTGCACACACACATCCTGTGCGACAGCAGTGTCCAAGCGAAAAGCGGCGCGAACTTCTGCAGGCGTGCGCGCCGGTGCCGCCTCGTTGCACAAGAAAAAAGCAAGCAGCGCTTGCATGCACTCTTCATACTCTTGAAAGCGTTGTTGACGTTTGTACCGAGCGGCCCGTTCCACCAACGCAGCGCAATCGGGCACCGCTTGCTTTGCTGGTGGCTCGTTGACGTTTGGCCACAGCGTTGGCATGGAGCGGCGCGTCAGCAAACGAATATCGTGACGCAAACCGAGATCGCCTTGTGCCAAGTCTGCACAGCGTAAATCAACAGCAAGGTCGTTTTCCACTTCTTGCAGCGGGTCGTTCATTGTTTACGTTTCTGAAAAATCAAACTGTTGCAACGCAAGCGGCGTTATCGTTGCTTTGACTTGTCCGGACTGTGACGCTTTGTGGCGCGTTGTTCTTTCTCGTCGCTGCACGTCGGCGCGGCTCGCTTGCTGCCCTTGTGCGCCAGTCGCGCCAATCTGGCGAATTGTCTGTTTCCGGTGGCACGTGCGCGATCGATCACGTCGCTTTTTTTCACATAATAGCGGCCCAATTGATCGTAGAAAATTTTGGCCTCTGGATCGTGAAGCAGAGATTTATCTTCCAGTCGCCGAAAGAGCGAGCGCGCCATGCCATGCATCGGCACCAATGTTGCGCGATCAAATGCACGATCTTGGCGCGTGGGGCACTCTTGAATCCAATGGCCGGCTACGTTGCAACGCCGGCACACATATGTCTCGGGCGGCTCCTCGCCGCGAAGACGCCGCTCTCTGTTGTCTGATGAGCCTCGTGTGCGCTGAGAGCCATCGCTTCCGTTACGCGATGCACTGACACGATTACGCGGCCCGCCCACATTGTCACTAAACTTGTACGGCTGATGATTCAGCAATGCTTCGAGACGTGCCGCCTCGCTCATGCTCTCGTCAAATTTCAGCGGCTCAAAGTCGCTGCCGTCGCCAGCGCCACTGCCGTCTGGCGCCAGCCACTGATGCTGGCCAAGCAGTCGCGGACGTCGGGCATCACGTTCGGCACGAGTTTGCGCGCGCCGCACATAGTGCTGCCACTGCTTAGGGACCTCGCTGTGTGCAACGTGGCGCGGTCTGCCGTAGACCTTTTCGTGCGCCACCGACGAGCGCGGTACACGCGCGAGCAACAAAACGTCACCGCTTTCAAGCAAAGAACGATCGACTAAATATGGCAGCAATTTGGCTCGCTGCAACCAGTCGGCACAATCGGCTGGCACGTCGTCCCGATGCGATTGAACATTGGCAACCACTTTACCGCGCAGCATCGTGCTGTCGTCACGGCGACGCTGACGAGCACCCGTCTGCAGCGCAACAGCGGACGCCGATTCTGCACTGCTCGCCGTCGACGGACCGAGAATTGAGTTTTCGAGCGTGCGCCGCACGTCACGCCACGTCGCCTGTTCGCTCGTAATTCGCTTAACGCCGCCGGTGCCAATTTGCGAGCGCATCGTATAGTAAAATTCAAACTGCTCGCTCGCAGTTGTGTTTACAGTGTCCGAAGCGCGGCTCATTGTTGCAGTTTTGTTCAGATGACAGCAGTAAAAATTGACCGCACTGTAGCCTGTTAAGGTACACTCGAGCCGTCGCAAATTGCCGCCGCGTCGATCAACCAGCAGATGACAACGATTGCCGAAAGTTCCGCACAACTGGTCAGCCCGCTGCGCTACAACGCCAACATGTTTGTCGCGGGCCCTGCAACAGAACAAGACTATGAAACGCCGCCGGGCGCCAAGTACTTTCACACCGAGTCGACGCGCGGCCATCGTCACCTGATGTCACCGCATGGCGCGCTTGGCGCCGCACTGCTCGACAACGATATGCGCCAGCCGAACACGTGGGACGGCGCCGCCGACAATCGCATTTCGGCGCGCACGCCACAGTCGTCGGTCATTGTGCGCGGCGTCGACCCCGTTGCCTACACAACGCCATCCGGTCTTCAACAGCGAGGTCCCAACAACATTGGCGCCAATATGACTGATAAGCGAGACGGTCAACAGAGTGATCAGGACGACGAAGAAGCCAAAAAGGTCACAAAACGAAAAAAGTGGTTGCGCATTGGTCTTGTCTTGCTGCTTTTGCTTATCGCAATCGGGGTCGGCGTATTTGTCTGGATGATGACCAAGGACAGCGACTCTGAAGCAGAGACGGGAAGTCGCGGTGCAAATGCACCAGATCCGCTTGTGATGCGCTCTTCCAACGTTGTGCCTCCAGTGCAGCAGTCGCAGTCTGCTGACGCGCTCAACGCGTCAATGACATTCGACAATGATGTACAGTCGTGGGTGGCTGGAGAGGACGATGCGCACCAACAAGCGACTGCGCCTTCTCAATGCAATGGAGCCGCGTGGGATGATGACTCCATGCTGCGCTCCAGTCGCGGCGTGCCAATTGACTTGGTCAGCGAGCGCGGCTGCACGCCTCCGCCTGCGCCTTCTGGCACGCCAGAATTGGACGGCACCACGTACTATTTTCCATCGCCAATGACCACGCCGCCACAACAGCCGCAGCGACCACCGGTTGATCGACAACATCAACCGCCGCCAAGTTCGTGGTTTGGCGCTAGCGCACCGACTCGCGGCGCTGCCGCTACTGAAAGGAACAGCGACGATACGCTGCAAACACAGGACGCGTTGGCGCGCATCTACGACAAAAAAGCCAATTCGGTGCTTGGTGGCAAAAATCAGCCGCCCTATGGAGCGGTGCGCGACGAAGCGGCGCGACACATTGGCTGGGCTGAAATGGGCGAGTGTGGCGCACCAGAGTCGTTTGAGGGCGGCGGCGTGGCAGCAGTTTCGCCGATTGCAGGCGCCGCGCCTGAGCGCTCGATGAACGAACTGTACCAGGCCAACCTGGCCGACCGCCAATTCCGCGAGGGTTCGTCGGCGTCGACGCTCGTGACGCCTGGCCAAGCGGCACAGCAAACCATTGGCAACAACCCTGATCTGAGCGACAAGCATGCGCGAGGTCGCGCGCGAGCAAAGCAAATCAGTGCTGAAGCCACCGCCGCCATCGGAAATATTTACGCCAAGAAGCGTCAGGCAGCCGCGGGCTTGAGTGCCGCAGCGCAGGCTCAAAGTGGCGCCAGCAACGATGTGAATTTCGACTACTTTGACACGCATACGCAGCAACCGTTTGGTGGACCATAAAAAAGTATCGCTTGCTTGTGCAGGTTTAAATTGCTTCGCACGCACAACGTCGGCGACAATGAAGTCGTGCTTTTTCGATCCTGAGCATCCGAAATTCATTGGACGACCTTTCGCGGACAAATCGACGCCAACGCAGTTAAGTGCTGCAGAAGAAGCGTACGCGCGTCGCAAATCACTCGGCGGCAAGCGCAAACGATGCGCTTGGTCCGAGTACGAAATTGAGCAATTGCGCAAAGGCGTGCAACGCTACGGTTACGGTCGATGGAAGATGATTTGCGACGCCTACAACTTTGACGACCGTACGCCAATCGATTTGAAAGACAAAGCGCGCAATTTGGTGCACGCAGAGCCACAATTTTTCACCTCTGGGTCCCAAACAGCGAGTTTGAGTGTCGTCAACGAAAGCGTGCCTACTGCGCCATCCAATAAACGGCGGAGAACGGCGCAGAGTGAAATTGAACGCAACTCACACAATTGCGACGACGATAAAGTTGCTGTGGCCGACACTGAACGACTGGAGAACGGTCAGTGCAAAACAATCGTTTTCAATTTGGAGTGCTTTAGCGACGACGAAGAAAACGAGACCAGCGACACAAAAAGCGACTCGGCGCCGGTTGACAACGACACAGACGATTCTGCTACAGAGCAAAGCGCTGACAGCGGCGTCACCGATTCATCTCGTGACAATAACATGCAATTCGCCAAATTTGCCAACCGTCCGATCGGAGGGCGGCTGAATCGCTTTGCGAAACAAACAAACGGCTTTCGCGCGACTTCAAGTTTATTACCTCGCCCGCCGGGCAATCAACACGCATATTGGCCGCAAACGCACCGCCAACAGGCAACTGAAAAGAGACTACGGCCAAGCGGCGAGGTATCACAGAGCGATCGACTGTTGGCGTTTGAAACGGCGTACGGCGTACGCGACCGGGCACGTTGCCTTATGTGCCTGACAAACGAGGTGCACACAGACCGCAAAGGCTACGATCTGGCGCACATTGTGCCACGCAAGTGGCGCGGCAACAATACTGCAGTCTGGAATCGTGTGGCGACGTGCGCCACGTGCAACGCCGATGTAGCACAAGACAATTTGCTCGATGTTGTTGCAGAGCGCTTTCCGCAGAGTTTGCCGCGCATTGTCGACGTTCTTTGGCAGCAGTTTCGAGCCAGCGAGCCCACAATTGCCAAAAAACTCGCTAGCGGTGGTCGCGAGGCGTTCGTGCGCTTCGTGTACGGTCCGCGCACGATGGCAACTGCTGCCGACACGCAGTTGAAAATTTTTGCCCAACGCCAATTGCCGCATTGGAAAGTTGACAGCGATGCGTCGTGGTCGGCATCGGCTTCAATAGTGCAAGGCCTTGCCATGTCTCCGCGTCTTTACCAGGCGTTGCGCATTATGGATCAGCGCTGCGAAAAAATTAAGCACTTGGACAGCGAAATTGAGACAACGAGCGCCACAATTGCCTACTTGCAGCAGCATCTGGACGAAAAAGTTCGAGAGCGCCAAACCACGCTCGCAATAAAATCTCAACAATGAGCGCTCCATGTGCTGCCGGCACCACAGCAGGCACTAGCATGAGCGAGGGCTCATTGTTTCGAAACCTCAAGGGCGTTACGCTCATACCTCGCGGGTTTCTCATCCCAAAGGCGCCTGTGGAAAATCGCTGGCTTGTGACGCGCGCATTGCGCGACTTGACCTTTCAGAAGCCCGAAAATCGCTTCGGCTCCAAGTGGGCCAAAAAAGAACCGCCACTTCGTGTCTACATTGAATCGGATGAGCATTTGCTTGTGCCCAAGTTTTGGGCAATTGACGTGCTGCGCGGCCGCAACGCGCCAATTATCAATGCCAACGAGGACGGCGAACCGTTGGCGCCCGACGCTCGATATCGCGACGATCTGCCGCTGTTTGAAGATGCTCGCCGGCCGCAACGCTCGGCGCACGCGTACGCCATGCAGCACTTGGCCAAAACGGGTGGAGTTATGCTCATTATGCCAGTGGGCACTGGCAAAACAAACGTCGGCCTCAAAGCGGCGCTCGATTGTGGTCGCAAAATCCTCTGGCTCACGCATCGGCGCAATTTGATGGAACAAGTGGCCGAGCGCATCGCCGAATTCGCGCCGGACGTGCGCATCGGCTATCTGTTTGCAGACCGCTACGACGTCGACGATAAAGACATTGTGTTGGCAACGGTTCAGTCTGTGGCGCAAAAAGACTACTCTCCGGCGCTCTTTCGCCGCTTCGGCACGACAGTATTGGACGAGGCGCACCACGGCGCTGCAGGTGAGTTTATCGAAGCGCTTTGGACTTCCGGCACGCCGCGCATGATTGCGCTGACGGCGAACGAGAAGCGCAAAGACGGACTGGAGGACATTGTCTATCATTTCTTCTCGCGCAATCGTTACGTGGTTCGACCAACACTGCCCGACAATGTCCGCTTGCACATCTGTGCTCTGCGCATTGCTCAGCGCTAGCTACTGTTGGAACCTGATCTATGCGACTCGTACTTTCGCAAAAAGCGCGACCGCCAATTGGCAGCGCTGCGGCGCGAGCATGCTTGCGAGTTGGAGCGTGCAGAGGAGTTGATGCGCGAGCAATTGCAAGCGAAGCCAGACGACATTAGCGACAAAGGCTACTCTGTTCTCTGCTCGTCGATTGGCCGCATTGCGTCGGTGAACGCCATTTTGGTTGCGTCGATCAAAAAAGCGCTCGTTACGCCGAATGCGGCAGAGTTTGACGATGTGACGCTTGAAGAGATGCGCGACGTCGATTTTGACGCCCTACATGATCCTGACCGATCAACGGTGCTTGTGCACATGGCAGATAACGATGAGCATGTGCCAATCGATCAGATTGACGACGTTTCGCGGCTGCGGCGCCACATGCGCCAGGCGGAGCGACAGGTGATGGTCGCCTGCTTCCACAAAGCGCACGTCGACTCGTTAGAGCGCCGCTTGGTGCGCAGCGGTGTGCCGCCTCTAATGATTGGCAAGTACTACGGCGATTGTTCGCCGGAAGAGCGGCACAACGCGTTGCACAAGCGCATTGTGTTGCTCACGTATGCGATGGCCGAGGAGGGACTCGATTGTCCCACGGCCAACAGCATGGTGATCGCCGATCCGCGTGGCAATTCGTCGCTGCAGACGATTGGACGCATTTTGCGCGACAAAATGGTCACCGATATTATGCCGCTGGTGGTTCATTGTTGTCATGCGTGGTGCACGCTCGACGAAGGTCTCTTTTGGGCACGCCAGCGCCAGTTCAAAGCCTATCCGCACATCGTACGCACAGTCAACATTGGCACTCCGGCTGGTCTCGTGGCAGCGACTAGCACTATATCGTTCGATTCCGAACTGAATGAGCGCGCCAAGTCTGGCAACGTGACACCCGCAGATTTGCGCCTCAATGAGGTGGGTGCAGTCTCGAGTCGAAACGTGCGACGGCAACGCGCACCAGACGCCGCTGTCGGTGCCAAAAACAAGCGCAAGAGCCGCGAAGAGAAAGCAGAGCGCTCAGCGTCGCGCAAACAGGCGCGTATCGATCGTCGTCAGGAACATTTGGCGCACTCGGTCGCCGCGGCGCAAGGCGGCACAATTGTGCGCAATGCCAATGACGCAGGAAGCGGCGACGAAACGCAGTTGAGCGACAAAGATGGCACAGCAGACGCCGAATGAAGCGTGTTGCTGAGTGCGACAAAAAAATTCGTCTAAAAACTGAGCCAAAACGCACTAATTCAGTGTTGTGCGCAGCGAACCCGTTTTCGCAAACAATAACTGACATCGCTGTCACCAGCATCGATGAGCGCTCGCCAATCGCAGACTCGCGCTGCCACAAAGTTGCAGCGAGAGATGAAAAAATTAACCGACGCGCTGCAAAAAGAACCGACGCTCGGCGTTGCTGCCCGGCCCGTCAGTGAACTCGATCTGTTGCACTGGCAGGCCCTGATTATTGGGCCGCCTGACTCGCCGTTTGCCGACGCCTGGTTCGAATTGGACATCAAATTTGGCAACGACTATCCGCACAAGCCGCCGACTGTCACATTTGCGCACGCCATGTTTCACCCAAACGTCTACAACGATGGCTCGATTTGCCTCGACATTTTGCAGAACATGTGGTCGCCCGTCTATCAGTTGCGCAGTGTGCTGCTGTCCATTCGCTCGTTGCTCGACAATCCGAATCCGAAATCACCGGCAAACGTCGACGCAGCGAAGGCTTTTGACAACGATCGTCAACGGTACGCGAGTTTAGTGCGCGGTTCCATCGTTGCCGAGGGCCGTCACACAAAACCGCTACCGCAATGGTACTTGGACATGACTGGCGGGGCCGGCGCGCTGTCCGATGCTGGCGCGACTGCTCGCACGTCGTCATCCACCGTTCAGTCGACAGCCGACGCATCCGGCGCCTCCGAACAAGCCATGGCTGTTGACAGTAAATAAATGTTTGCTTTGCACACGATACAAGAAATGCGAGAAAGTGCCGTCGCCGTTTTTGATAGCGACACTGTTGGCGGTCGCGTGTCTGTGCTCAACGACGCACAGATTGGCCGACAAATATACACGATAATTGACGTCGACCTGCATCGCTTGGCGCCGTCGCAACGCTATTCGTTGCAAGTGCACGCTAGAGGCGATATGCGCGCACCGAAATGCTTAGGCGAGCGCATCGGACCAACTGTGGCCGCGTGGCGGAATGCGCAACCGAGCAGAGAGACAGGCAAACGAACTGCTTTCAGCAACGCACTCGTCGGTCAACTGTGCAGCGATGCCGCTGGCAATCTTAGGGCTGCGTTTTTGATCGACCAGCGCCATGAAAAGTTGGCTTTGTGCGCGCTGTTTGGTAGGACATTGGCTCTGCACGACTGCATTGGCGGCATCGTCGACTGCGAGCCCATTGGTCGCGCAGATCGCTCGATCACGCTCGGGCGCTTGTTGCAGCAACAAAGACTTATTAACGTCGCCCGATTAACGTAAACATTGGCGAGCGAACAATGAGCCACACACAAGAAAATCTATTGCCGCTCGCCGCCGAACGCTGGCGTCGTTTGATGCGCTTTGAGTCGTCACTTGCGCGCCGCGTGGAAGGGTGGAGCAGAGAGTGCGTGGAGCGTCGCGAACGACTTGTGTCCTGGCTCTTTGATCTCTGCGTGCGGCCCGGGTATTCCGAAGTTACGTTCTGCATGGCGACGCGTCTCTTCGATCGGTACTTGCTGGCGCGCAACAACAGTCATTGCAATGCAATGGACGGCGAGATCGCACAGTCTCGCGCACTAATCGCGGCTCTGCACGTTCAGTCGTTGCTCAGCGAGCGAGCCGAGATCGATGTCGACGAATGTTGTAACCTGCTGGTTGGAGAGGACGGTGAGCGGATTTTACCCACACAATTTTGCAGCCATGTGGCCGATCTATTGCAGGGCGCCGATTGTTACGCCACGCTCGACACCACGGTATACGAATTGGCGTGGACGCTTGTCACGCCACTAGCCTGTACCAAAGCCAAGGCATTGGCTCGGCTCGACTTTCTGTGCATGCGTCACGACGCGTCGTCTCCGGTCAACCTGCGCTTTGATTGCTGCGTCTCCCTGCTCAAGTACTTTGCACTGCTGGCAACGTTTGATTGGAACGTTCGCGCCGCATACAACACGGACACAATGGCTTTGGGTGCGTTTTTGCTTGCGATTCTGGCAGCGTGGCGCTCTGTTGAGCCGTTGACGAGCGTGCCGATCATGAATGACATCTGGACAAATGTGGCCGGCTGCACGCTCAATTCAGACGCTTTCTCCGACGTCGTTTGTTGCGCTGCACAGTTGTGGGAGGCCGCGCGGCGCCATGCGTTCTTGTCGCGCTCGGCCATGCAGCACAATGCGCTGGAACGCTCGTATCGAGAATGGCTTTTTTCGCATGGCATTGATCGAACTGAAACGTCTGTTGTCGGCAAATTATTGCAGGATCTAACGAGCAAAACGCCAATGCTGCTCGATGTCGACACTAGCGATGAAGAGTCGCCCGATCCGAGTTTCTTTGATTCTGTCGACTCGGTCAGCGGTTCCAACGAGTCAACGCATGCCGGTGCAGCCCCTCAGCGCGCTGAAAACAATCCCGCCTACGTGATAGGCTTTGACGATTTGCGTGCTCGTTTCGGCGTACCAGGCCGCACGCTTGGCGAAGGTACGTTTGGCAAGGTGTCGGTGCTCTACAACACGACGGCTGGTCGAACGTTGGCGGTGAAAAAGTTTTGCTTGCGCGCACTGGATGCGCTCGCCAACGGTTGGGCAGTCTCCATCGGTGTGTTGCGCGAAATTACACTGTTGCGAGGTTTGCTGCATCCACACATTGCTCAGGTTTTGCACGTTGCGATGAGCGCTAATCTTCGCCTGATCTCGTTGATCATGCCGTGCTACGGCGGTGGCGACCTGAACCAATACCAGGTGCCGTCGGCGCAGGTTGACTCGTTTGTGGACCAAATGGTGTCGGCGGTCAATTACTTGCATCAGCACGCGCTCGTGCATCGCGATTTGAAGCCGGCCAATTTCGTCATGGACAACGAGCGGACAACGCTGCATTTGATCGACTTTTCGCTTGCGACGCGTTTAGACTTGGTACAATGTGACACGTGCATGCCTCTGAACCGTCAATACGAGCGATATCACGCAACACGACGCGCCACGGACGGCAGCAGCCGGCCACTGGCGCAACAGTGGTCGATTTGTTTTACCAACGAAGTGTGCACCGTACCGTATCGCGCGCCAGAGTTGCTTGCACTGGCCAACGAAATGGAAGATCGGCCGTACGACGGCCGCGCCATTGACTGCTGGGCGCTGGGCTGTGTGATTGCAGAAATGTGTCGGCCGGTAGCGCCGACAAGAGCCGTCTTTAGCACGTGCAGCAATGACACCGAAGCAACGCTTGCTCTCATACACTCGACGCTGCAGACGAGTAGAGAGCGCGCGCAGTACTTTTTTGAACGTCTGGCAACGGAAGCCAGTCAAAGCGCTTCCTCTCTGTGCGAGCGATTGCTGTCGATCGAACCAAGCAGACGTTATTGAAACAAAGACGTTGAAGCCCAAGCAAAACTTGTTACAAACACACAAATTGGAGAAATGAATACGCAATGGCAAAAGGCGCACGAGCAGGTGATGAAAGAATATCATCTGCGTTGCGCGCCGTTGAGCGACGGTTCTGTGCTGTTCGAACAAGAGTTTGAATTTAATTTTCGCGATCGCTATGACACTTGCGACAGCGATTGGTTTATTGAAAATTGCAGCAAACGATTCAATGGAGACGGTCATCTTTTGCCCTCAAAATACTATTTCACGAGTGGTTTGCATTGCTCGTGTGGCTACAAAGATGACCCATACATCGCAAACTTTAGAAACGATCAAGTGCACTGATTAAAGCAATCTTTATATAAGTGGATGAGCAAACAGCCATCGAACAAAGTCTGGAACATTGTCTATCGCGCGCAACTGTGTATCGCCGTTGAGTCACTCGGCAGAATTTGTCGACTGCAAATGACAATAAATGAGCGTCTTGCCACTCGAAGGTTACGCATGGGCGGCGATTGATAGCAGTAAGAGCAACAGTTTGCCAGATCGGGGCATTGTTTTCATGTTGCGAGCCAAAAACGAGCAGAAAACAATTGAAACTGCCATTGCAAGCATCCACAGCAACATCCGCGGGCGCTGCCCTTATCAAATTGTGTTTATTGACAACGGCTGCACCGACAAGACTGCAGAAATTGCCAAGCGGCATTTGCGCGAGCAGGATTCGTACGTGCAATACGATTTGCAATTGGCCAAGGCAGGTCTCGAAGAGCACGTGATGCCATGCAACAGCGCACATTCGCTCATTTGGTTTTACCAGTGGTGCCTGCAGCAATGCACACGCTACAGTCACATTTTCAAATGGGATGCCGATTTTGAAATGAGTGCAGTGCTGGCCGACTACTTGGTTGCAGAGTTCGGTGACAGCGGCACTGTTGCGCTTGCCGACGCATATACCATTTCGACAATCACGAAAGACAACAAACAGGGCGCAGAGCCATACATTGTTGCATGGAAAGCAGAGCCTTACTACAGCAAATGGACAGTATTTGAGACGATCCAACTGGCGGCCAAGACAACGAGGAGAGTGCCGCCACACATTAAGATTGTGCATGATTCCAGCGTGAAAGACGTGAAATCCTACTTTCGACTGAAGCCGTGGTTCGAATCGTCGTTGCCCGCCGACGTGAAACTAATGAGCCACGTTCGGCGCGCCCAGCGGCACTATTATCGGTGCAAGTCGATATTCGACCCCGCCCAACAGACGTTCAGTCGCTCAATGGACGGTGCCAGTGGTCGCATTACGTCGATTGTTCAGCGTTACATGTCGCGGATTGCCGGGCTGCACCCCTATCACTAATGCGAGATACCGTTGCGCGAGGAGCGTAGCGAATGGTCATTGCTGACTTTTCTCGGTGCATGTGGCCTGTTTAGCACGACGGTTGTGCACGCCGACGCCGAGTTGCAGTGCTTGATGATCGAAAATGCGCTCGGTCACAGTGCACTGCGCGATTGGCTCACCGAGCATCAGATTCGATTGTTTTTTGTTGGTCAAAGCGAGCGCGAAGTGCGCTCATTCAAGAGCCACCGCTTGGCCAATCAGGGCTATCCGGTGCAAACAGTTTGCGTCGAGCCAAACGAGTCAATTGATAGCAGCAGGCTGGACAACAGCATTCCGGGCTGGCGCGGTAGTCAGTTTTTGATCAGCGCCGCTGGCAATGCGGGCTTTTTGCCACTGCTGAGCGACAAAACGTTTATTGGAGTTGTTGTCGACATCAAACGCGCGCAGAGTGAAATACAATTGATCAAAGACGCGCTGATGACCAACGGTTACGTGGTTTGCCAAACATCGACATTTCTGATCGGCATCAATGGCAAATTGCAATTTTTCGATGGGAACGATGCACAACCAGACGCTACGCCGTCCGATTTGCACGTGATTATCGATGAGCGAAACAAACACTTTTTCGTGTCGCCAAGCACAGCCATGGCCGAAGCGGTGCACGAAATAAAACATCGATTCCAATGAAACAGTGTATCAATCGATAATGTTATGAGCGTAAGCGATTTTTCACACGGCTCTCTAAGTCGAACCGTTTGCCGAGCACGAGGCGACGGCAAAGCCCGTGGTTGTCAGCGGAAGTCTAGCGCAAGCAAGTCTGCCAACAATGAGACCTTCTTATCGATAGTCATGTGTGAAGACTCTGTTGACGATGTCACTGTAGCCGTCGCGCTGCTTTCCCATTACTGGTTCGTGCGCAAGCCAATTGTCGCGCTCCTGCAGTGCATGCCACTTGACGTCAAGTGCAAAACCTCGTGAATACACCTGCTTGAGATTGAATACATGCTGGTCAAGCAGCCGTTCACTTTCCTCAAAACAAGCCAAAAGTGTTTCAAAGTAATGTCGATTAACGACATAACCACTGGATGTGTAAGCCTGTACAATGCGGACAATGCCTTCTGAAGGACCAGTTTCTTTCCTCGTGATTCTTGTGCCTAGCATAAAAACGTCAAATTCTAACTTATGTAACTGCAACAACTTCGGCTCGATTGGTCTGGCATCTTCACACCACATAAAGTCATCTTCGAAAATGGTGATACGCGGCAAGTCGCGCTCAATCGCCAATTTAAGGATTGCTATATGACTCCGCACGCAACCGAGCCAACCACGGCCCGGAGTTGCAACTGCATCGAACCGCTCAATAAAATCGGGATTGATGCCGTTTGCTTTCATCGTCACCCGAAAATGTTCCAGGCGATCAGGTCGACTGGCCAAGTTGATAACAAACGGTTGGCCCAGGATTTCTGTGCATTGAATTTGATTCGCGGGGGCAGGAAAACTGTCTGTCATGATGTCGGTCAGACCAGTACTTGTATTGATGCGCCGCACGCAAGTCTTCAGCGCGTTTCTGTCAAACAAATACATCTTCCGCTTAAACTCTGGTTCATCGATCTCGAAACAGGCCAAACTCAAATCAAAATAAAACGGCTGCTGACTCAAATCGATAGCGTGATAGTGACACGGATTAAGGTTTTCCTCGACGTCTTTGCCCGTGCAATGCGACGTGATCAACATAAACTGAAAGTCGTAGAACGTCACAAGTTTCGCAAACAGGTCAATAACGTCGTCAACGGTCAAATGCATAATCATATCGCGCAGCAAAATCAAATCTGCTGTGCGTGTAATTGGCGGTGGTAATTGCCGACACACATCGCAGCAAAAGAACGAACCCCACTCAAACGTTTCTTTGTGCTTGTCAATAAGTTGCTCCACTACGTCGATACCGGTGTAAGAGAACGCTCCTTTGCTTGCGGTTGTATTCGCAAGCCACGTTAAGTCACCGCAACCAATGTCGAGCACGCTCTGGATGCCAAACAGCGCTTGCATCTTGTTGTCCAAAAAATCTCGGACACCACTCGTACTTTCGATCGAACTCCCTGGACCAGACAACGGTACGGTGGCACGCCGGTTGTTCCACACGCCGTTTTCATAAATATTGCTCATGATAGGGCCATATTGTGTCTTCATCGCACTTTGCTCTTTGTGCAACATATGCAAAGTTTTTTTTGACAGCCTGGTCAGCGCGTCGCCTGTCGCGCCGAACTGGAGGCCTTAAAACCTGCACTGCGAATCGCGGGTCAGTACGAGCACAAAATTATGTCCATTTGTATCGTTTTATCAACAATTGATTGCAATGGTGCGCAAAGTGCTCATTTGTGGAGCGCTTTCTGTATTTCGCGGTCACATGGACCAAAATTATGCCGAAAAAATCGATTGCTTGTTGGCAAATACGCCGCCCACGTTTCAAACGTTTACGTATGGGCGCGGTTTTATCAATCCCAGCGTAGCGTATGATGAAAAGTTAACTTTGCCAGAAGTGGTCCAAAAGTTGAATTTTAAACAGGGAGACGTCGTGTTTCATGTGACGGCTGCGGCCGACGACTGTGATTTTCCGTCGTTGGATGAATTGCCGGGCAATCTTATCAGAATGATAGACATCGAAGACGTTCATGGACCACGACTGGTGCCGATGCTGCAGCAATACGCTTTCGATATCGTTTTGCATAGATATCGTTGTCCGACGATAGATCGCGTACAGGGCGCCTGTTTACAGTCCTACTTTCAACATTGGAAACACTATCTGCCCACAGCCGAAATCACCAGAGCGGCGACAAAAGAGGTTGATGTGCTAATTTTTGGCGCGCTGCAGGCAAACGTCTACCCGCTGCATGCACGCCTCGCACAACTGCTGATTGGCAGGACAGACATGACCGTCGTCCACATACCACATCCGGGCTATGCAAAAGCCGAAAAGGCACTGACGGGCGTCAAATTGTACGAACAAATTGCAAAAAGCCGCTTGGTTGTGTGTACGGCGTCCAAGTTTGACTTGGAACTGAAAAAATATGCCGAGATTGGTCTGAACGGTGCTGTTCCACTCGGAAATTGCCCGAAAGGCGCTGTCGATGTCGAACCAGCAGACATGGTCATTGTCGAGCAATCGATGTCGGACGATGAGATCATTTCTGTGATCAAAGCAGCGCTCGATACGGAACGAACGCTTCTGGAAACAAAAAGTCGCCGCTTGCAGAGCAAACTGCATCAGAGACACTCGTACGAGCGCGCGGCACAGAGATTTTACGACATACTGACCGATTTTTTCGACGGACCGCTGTACGATGCTCACGCGCTCTACCAGTTGTGCAATGCAAACCCGTCACGGCCGACAGAGCGTTTTCGCTACAAGGCAAAGTTTGCAAATTTGCAACAAGTCAGCAGTCTGCCCGCGTTTGAGCATCATCTCATCGCCCGCGCGCCTATCGCGGTGATTTTGCCCGCCAATGCTATTGAAGCGCAACAAGACTGCCTGCAAAAGCATGGCTACACAACGCTCAACAGCAGTCCGACCGTTGCCTTTTGCTGTCGTCACGCATTTATGCTATGGATGAACAAAAATCCTGCCGACACCGCACCGTGGTACATTGCTCTGTGTTTGCAGAGTGCGGTGCAAAAAATCACGCAATTTGAGTTGTTTGTGCTGGACCGTACCCGCGTGGACGCGCTTTTGGGCGATACTCTTATGTCAGGCAAACGTTTGTCTGCTCTTTGCATCCCGCATCAGGCCGATGTGTTGCGTGTGAACATCGTCGAACGGTTTGGCGGCTTCTGGCTCGATGCCGATTCGTTGTTCTTGCGCACTTTACCACTCGCGTTTGCGCAACAAATGGCCAGCGGTCAAGCACTTCTTGTTCGCGACACACAAGAGCACCGATTTGTCATCAACGGGTACTTTGGCGCACCAAAGCAACATGGTCTGCTTACCAAGTGGTCTGCTGCCATAGAGCAGCGGCTCGCAGCGAACGATACGACCTTGAGTTGGACTGAGATTGGCGCGCAGATGTTGAGCGCACAGTGTTTGCAACAGCCGAAAGACTCTATGACATTTTTGCCATTCGATTGTTTCATTCCGATTCATTGGAATCAAGAGCGCCAGTTTTGGAAGCAAGACGACGCTGCACTCAATCGAGCGCACTCGATTGTTGCCAATGAGCAAACACTTTGCGTCACTCTGCACAACAGCCTGCTTGGAGCCAGATTGCGCGACATAACGATAAGCGGCGCGTTGCAAGCGAGAAATGTACTGTCTGTGCTGATGCAAGCGAC
>Ga0114931_10002319_pt1 | contig 24219 bp, 22 predicted proteins | sample 2SBtaG_FD_89579 | JGI IMG/M metagenome (GOLD analysis project Ga0114931, IMG submission 89579) | Deep subsurface microbial communities from Kolumbo volcano to uncover new lineages of life (NeLLi) - 2SBTROV14_V59a metaG | ecosystem: Environmental > Aquatic > Marine > Volcanic | place: Kolumbo... | reverse complement strand
TGCGATTCAAGAGGTCATCGGTGAGCCGTGTGCGGGAAAACCGCACGCACGGTTCGACAGGGGGTCTCCTGCTGGCCATCGGTGCTTCGGCGCCGGGAAGCCGGTAGGAGGTCTACCAGTGGCCGACCCACAGCACGAGCCCGACCTGGACGACTTCGACCGCGCCACCGTCCGCCTGTACCGGATCGGCCTGACGCTCTCCGCGTGCATGACCGTGCTCGTGGGCCTCGCCTACCTCGGGGCAGTGACCGACGGCGCGATCGGCAACGACCTGGTGCGCGACTGGATCCGCCTCGGGTGGATCGGCCTCGTGTACGCCACCGCGGTCGCCTCCATCGACGTCCACCTGTACGCCAAGCAGATCAAGTGGACGATCCAGGCCGCGGCGTGGTTCGGCGCGGTGCTGATGCTCACCTCGACCGAACTGGGGCGTCCCGCGGTGGCGTGGTGGACCTGGCACGTCGGCCTCGGCTTCGTGTTCGTCGCGCAGTCGGGCTTCGCGCTCAAGGAGCGGTACTGCTTCAAGCTGCCGCTGCTCTACCTCGTGCCCGTGTGCCTCGCGGGCTCGCTGATCCCGCTCGCCATGGACTGGTGGCTCCCGGCCGGGATCCTGGTGACCGCAAGCGGCCTGCTCCTCGGCGTCCTCGCCTTTGCGAAGGACCGGATGCCACTACACTACGACATCGGCGACAAGAGCAGGTACCAGGTGTGAGCGTGCGCCGCCGGAGCGCATCCGCAGCGGATCCGTGCCGTGCGATGTCCGGTGCCTACCCGTTGTTCCCCGTCCTGGCAAAGGCGCTCCGGTCGATCCGGACCACCCCCTGGGGCTTGCCCTCTGCGGTCACGTGGCCGCTCCCGATCCGCCGGATCCCGTCGGGCTCCCGGTCGAAGTCCCAGCCGCGCCCCCCGTAGCCGTACTCCGGGGTGAGCGACCCGTCGCCCGACAGCCACGGAAGTTCCTCCCGAGCCCTGCCGGGCGCCCTTGCGGTTCGCGCGGCAACCATCGACCGCGAAGGTAGAAATGGCAACCCCACGAGCGCCATTCCCGGGAGTGTCGACAAGGGCCGAGTGTGGCGCTCGAGTCCAAGCACGAGGTGAGGGTCAGCGCGTCCGCCTCGTCACGGTCGGCTGCGCGCGCGGATCCGCGCTCCCTCCTCGGCCTCCAGGGCAGAGGCGAAGCTGTCCAGACGGCGCAGCCACGCGTTGTACCGGCTGTAGGCCCCCTTGGGTGCCTCGGTCTGCAGGAGGTGGAACAAGCGATGTTCTGCGTGATCCGGGAGTTCGTCGGAGACGGGCAGACCCAGGCGACGGAGCCGCGGCGCCGCGATCGCCACGAGCAAAGCGGGTATCGTGTCCCAGCGTCCTGCGGCGAGGTCCGCGAGACCCTCGCTCACCGCCGAACCTCCCGGCAGCGCATGCAGATCATCCACCTTCCACCTCCGCGAGCAACGCCTGCAGCTTCTCGCCGAAGACATCCGGGTCGACCGAGGGGTAGCGGACCAGGCGGGGGGCGATGGCTTCGAACAGCTCCCGCAGTCGCGGAGGCTCCACGAACCCGCGTGCGATCATCTCGCGGACGTCATCGAGATCACGCTGATGTCCACGCTCGATCTTCGCGAGTGCCTGCGCGTAGAAGTCGTAGTGGTAGAAGTCGACGCGCCCGACCCGCTCGATGTACACGCTGCGGTCCCGCCATCCCGGCAGTTCGGGCAGGAACATGTCCGGCGAGGCGAGCTCGATGTTCACCGCCAGCTCGTCCTTCAGTAAAGCGATGGCTTCGAACACTCCGGCGGGTTCGGGATCGAGTTTCAGGTCGGCGTCGACGGTCGAAGCACGCCACCCCTCCAGGACCGCACTCGTCCCACCGGTGAGGTAGATCCGCCCCGACCCCGAGGCCCGCTGGCCGAGCGCCCGAATCAGCGCACGCACGCGGTCGGCGTCGAGCTCCTTTCGCATGCCGCGAATCTATCATCCGGAGCGCACGTCATGGCTCACGGGTCGTGGGGCAGGCTGCCCCGCGCCGAGCGCAGGTAGGCGTAGGGCGTGGCGTGCAGGAAGTTCGACACGCGGCTCGTGTACACGTCCGCGTAGCGCTCGACCTGCCTCGCGAGGTGGCTCTTGTCGCCGCCGGTGCGCATGTAGGGGCCCCAGCGCGGGTGCACGAGGTGCGCCGAGGTGGCGGCGAGTGGAGAGATCTGCTCGTCGAGCCCGGCGATCCGGGCGCGCAGGTCGTGCAGGGCGGCGTGGATCTGGTCGGCCGTCTCGTGCACCGGGGGGCCGTACCCGGCGACGACCCGCTGCGCCTCGAGCTTCAGCCGGGCCTTCTCGGCGTCGAGGGCGACCTTGGCGGCCATGAGCCGGGTCAGCTCGGCCTGGCGCATCTCGAAGCCCTCCAGCGCGTCGATCGCGGCCGCCAGGGCGCGGAGCACGAGCGCGGTGCGCCAGCGGAGCACCCGCTTGGTCACGTTGACGTCGGTGTAGACGTGGTCCCCGACGTAGAGCACGTCCTCGCCCTGCAGGCCGAAGCTCTGCTCGACCAGCTCCGCACTCCCGCCGACGTACAGCCCGCCCTGCTCGACGGGGCCCACGTGGGGGCGCAGCAGCCCGGTATCGTCGACGACCCGGAAGACGGGCATGTCCGACGAGAAGAAGTGGGGTTTGCGGGCCGCGAAGAAGGCGACGTCGAACAGGTCCTGCCAGGTCGCGCCCTCGGGGAGGTAGCGGTCCATGGCGAAGGAGAGGATCGAGGACCCGTAGGAGTACTCGCTGTTCGTGATCAGGATCACCCGCTTTCCCGCGCGGCGCTGGTCGAGCAGGGTGAGCGGCACGTCGGGATCGAGGTCCGCGAAGTCGTCCGGTTCGGCGAGGATCTCCTCCTTCAGCAGGCCCTCGGCGTGCGCGTGGGAGAGGGCCGAGTGCACGCGGTGCCACAGATCCGGGTAGCCGTGCACCCGGTGCAGCTTGCCGGTGTCGAGCCGGTCGACGAGCTGCAGGTACATGCACGTCTCGGAGACCGAGAACAGCGTGTTCAGGAACTCCCACCGCGGCTCGCGCAGGTCGACGGCGGTGCGCGTGTAGACCTGGCGCCACTCCTCCCAGGGGAGCATCCGGGTGCCGTGGCTCGCCTGCTTGACGTACCCGAAGCGGTTCGCCTTCACGAGGTTGCCCCGGGCCTTGTCGATGACCAGGCCCTGGGCGGCGAGCTGCGGGTCGAAAGACAGGTCGAAGACGGGCAGGTCCTGCTCCGCGAGGCACGCGCGCAGGTGCTCGTAGGCCCGCTCCTCCCACGCGGCCATGTGGTAGTGGACCAGCGTGTAGTCGAGGTCGTAGCCGATGGCCCGAGTCGACCTCAGGTTCAGGGTGCGGTTGGCGAAGAGCTGACGGGAGCGGCCCATGGGGCGATGCTATCGCGCACGTCCCACGCCGACCGGTCGGATCAGCGCCAGGTCACCGTCTGGCGTGGGCGACGGCCGCGGAGGCGCTGCGCGGCCTCGGCGGTCTGGGAGACGAGGACCAGCGAGTGGTACACCGCCGCGGAGAGACCATTGAGGATCGTGTTGGCCATTGTGTAGGAACCTCCGTGGGCAGCCGGAGGTAGTCCGGCGTTGGCTGGACGTCAATGCAAGCGGGGCGCCAGGGTGGCGCCACCTTGGTAGAAATACGGATAGAGGAGGCTCTACGAGACTTTTTGATGATCGATCGGATCCTCGCTCCACGCAAGATCCAACGTGCGCGTAGGACGAGGGGGCCCCGAACGACATCGTTGTAGGCCACAGGATCTACGACGGGTTGCGGGAGGCACGCGGCGCACGTGCGGGGCGGTGAGCGCACGTCCCCTTTCGCCGCGTCGCGTCGCCGCGTAGGCTGGGCCTGCACGATACGGAGTGGGCATGACCGAGCCCTCGGAGACCTCCGCCCCGGCGCCGCCGGGTCGGTTCGGCCGCTTTCGCCTCGGGTGCGGGCTGCTGGCCGTGCTGCTCGTGGCGGTGCCCGCCGGGATGTGGCAGTGGTCCGCGCACCGGGCGACCATCCGGCAGCACCGGGCCGCGCAGGCGCACGCCAAGAAGGCCAACGACGCCTTCGAGCCGGCGATGGACGCGCTCGAGGCGGGCGTCGAGCAGAGCGAGCAGCAGCCGGACTACGACCTCGACAAGACGATCCGGGTGATCCACCAGATCGATCTGGCGCTGAAGCAGGACAAGGACCTGCCGAGCTACCTGCAGACGGTCGCGGTGCAGGACTACTCGGGGGTCGCGCCCGAGGTGCTGCAGTCCCGGCGCAAGCTGATGGACATCCTGCTCCGCCTGTACGCCAAGCAGGTCGAGGCCGACGACCAGCAGGCGATGTGGGAGTTCACGAGCGAGCTGTTGCTCTCGACCTTCTCGGTGGTCCAGGTCTCGGGCGACGCGAGCGTGGGCGCCCCCGAGGCGTCCTTCTCGGTCGACCGGGCCAAGGCCCAGGAGCTGCTGTCCGACCTCAAGGCCCAGCAGGCCGACCGCAAGCACCTCCAGCGTGACATCGGCTCGCTGCAGAAGGACCTCACCGAGGCGCTCTTCGACTACAGCGACACCTACTACGAGTACGTCCGGAAGTGGGACGCGCTGTCGGTGCTCCGCGACCGCGCCTACCTCGCCGCGCACAACGGCGACTGGGACCAGGTGGAGGCCAGTGCCCAGCTCGCCATCGACAAGGCGCCTCACGAGCGCGAGGCGCACCTGCTGCTCGCGATGGCGCTCATCGAGAAGGACCAGCCCGAGGACGACGAGCGTGTGAGCAAGCTGCTGTCCGACTACATCGACGAGCACCCCGACGCGACCGCGCCCGCCTTCCTGTTGCTGGGCGTGCACCAGGAGAACCGCGGCCAGACCGAGGCCGCCCGCCTGTCCTTCCAGCAGGCCGCCGCCTACTACCCGAAGCAGGCCGAGGCGCTCACCGACATGCTCGACCCGTACAAGATGCGCGCCTTCCTGCGCAAGTCGCGGGAGGGCAGCTTCGTGGTGGAGCTGTACGAGTCCACGATGCTCGGGGCCGGCTACTTCAGCCCCGATCTGCAGATGGCGAAGATGCTGTACGACCAGGGGCAGGACGACGAGGCCCGCACCAAGGTCCTCGACCACTTCGCCCGCCGCCGCGCCCAGAAGCAGTGGGACTTCGTGCTGTCCGACCTGCAGTTCTGCAACGACCTGCTCGGCCCCAGGTTCTGGGAGATCTTCCCCGAGAACACCTATCTCGACCTCGAGGTGAGCCCGACGCTGATGGGCTCGGGGCTCAACCTGAGCGTGAAGAACCGCAGCCCGCGCACCCTGCACGACGCCACCCTGGTGCTCGTGCTGCACTTCACCGACACCTATGGCGGCGACTACCGCACCCTGGCCGCCGACACCCAGCCCGCGGTGCTCGCCCACGACACCACGAGCTTCGGCTCGGTGGACGTCGACATGGACGTGAACGGCGCGAAGAAGGGCGTCGACGACATCGTGACCGACCGGGCGATCCTCGTGTCGAGCGAGGCGGTCACCTGGGTCGACACCGACCAATACAAGATCGCCGAGTCCGAGGAGTTCCGTGAACGCCGCCGCGCCGCCGGGATCTCCCAGCGCGCGCTGCCCAACCCGGTCGCCGAGAAGCACCCGGAGTTCCACAGCACCGTCGAGCGGATCGTGAAGGACGTCCCGAACAAGGCGACGATGCAGGTGGAGTCGAAGTACGGCAAGGACAACGTGCTGATCCACCTGCCGCGCGAGCTCGCGGTGCTCCGCCCGATCTTCCGGCTGAAGGAGGGTGACCAGGTGTTCACCGCCTCGGACAACGTGATCGACGGCGACCAGATCACCCTGCGGTTCAAGGGCGTCGACAACTGGGACGACACCGAGTCGCCGCCGACCCGGGATCTGGAGCTGGTCGGCTCCAGCCCCTTCGGCGACCTCGTGCTCACCTGGACGCCCGGTGGGGATCTCACCTGGCGCTTCGATCCGCTGTGGAGTCCCTGAGGCCGTCGGCTCCGCTCCCGTGGACTTCCAGGGACGAACGGACACACGCGCCGACATCCGTCGGGCGATCGGGACGGATAGGCGCGTCGGCGTCGGACCTCCCGGGCGTGATCGACTCGATCACGTAGTCCGCGCCGGCATCTCGGAGGACGGCCGCACCGTCCTGGCCCTGCAGGCGGACCCACGTGCCGGTGGGCGCGGTCAGCGCGACGGCCTGCAGCGGCCCGTCGGGAACCGGCCCGGTGGCCTCCCGGAGCTGCAGCTCCGGGCCGGCGAAGTCGAGCACCCAGCAGCGGTGGGGCCCCGCGGGGAGGCAGGCGAGCCCCTCGTCGGCGCCGTCGCGGTCGAGGTCGGCGGCGAGCGCGACGTCCAGGTGCTCGGGGGGGCCGCCGAGCGCGGGGATCCACCCGAGGGCGGTCTTCAGGACGTCGCGCTCGGGGTCGCTCGACGGGTGGCCCGCGTCGCGCGCGCTCGCCGGCGGGGCGTCGGTCTTCCAGGGCGGCGAGGAGGGCGAGGGCGTCGCGGGGACCTGCAGGGTCCAGACGCCGTCCGGGTGGGGCAGCGCCGACAGCGGCTTGCCGGGCATCGAGCCCTTGGCCAGGTAGGGGCACCCGCGCGCCGGGGTGATCGCCAGCAACGGGCCCTGGGCCACCGCGAAGCGCGCGCCGTCCCAGTGCACCGCGCTCGGGTCGTCCGGCAGGCGCACCGGGCCCGCCTCGGTCTGCGCGACGAGGGCATTGCCGTCCTGGCGCACGGTCAGGCTGTGCGTCGGGTGGGGCGGCTTCGGGCTCGGCACCGCCTTCCACGCCGTGGGCGCCGGAGCGGGGGCCGGGCTGCCGCACGCCGTGAGCAGGGACGCGAGCAGGAGGGATCGGAGCCACATGGCCGCGACCATAGCCCGCGGGGGGCCGCGGCGTGCGCGCGACGGGACGCGCTACGGATACAGTGGGGTTCGATGCCTTGGAGGAGGAACCCATGCGTTGGACCTACGTGGCGCTGCTGGCGCTGTTGGTCGCCGCCCCGGCCCAGGCCGGCACGACCGTCTCGAAGAAGCTGATGGACGACGTCCCCGCGCAGGTCAAGGAGCAGGGGACCGCGACCCAGACGAAGATCGCCAAGCTGGCGTCGAAGGCCACGGAGCTGGACCAGGAGGCGAAGCGCGAGGCGGGGAGCATCGCGACCAAGAAGCAGGAGGTCAAGGCGCTCCAGGCCGAGATGAAGGCCGAGAAGGCGCGCAGGCAGGCGGCGAAGAAGGGCAAGGACAAGGATCGGATGGCCGAGAGCGACGCCAAGATGAAGACGCTCGACAAGAAGATCGCCGCGGCCCAGAAGGAGGTCGGCATGACCGGCGCCCGGGCCGACCTGATGCAGGCCCAGGCCGACCTCGTGCGCGCGAAGGTCGATCTCGAGAAGGCCAGGCTCCAGGAGCGCTACGCGCGCTCGCTGATGGAGAGCCACCCCGAGCTGGACGTGAACCGGTTCACGGCGATGACCGCCAAGGCCGAGACGGCGTACCAGAAGGCCCGCGGGGACCTCGCCTCCGCCGAGGGCGCCTACGCCGCCGCTGGCGGCGAGCTGAAGGACCTGTCCGGCGAGGACATCACCAAGGGCCTGGACGAGCCGGCGCCGGCCCCGCCGCCGCCTGCCCCGGCCCCCGCCGCGCCCGCCCCGGCGCCCGAGCCGATGGCCGTCCCGGCGCCCGCGCCCTCCACGGGCGACTGAGGGTCACGCCGCCGCCGACTACCGCGCCAGGGCGGCGTCGAAGGTGGTCTGGTCGATGGGCGCCAGCTCTTCGGTGATCTGCGCCCGGTCGACGCCGTCGGCATCGCGGAACTGCTTGGCGGTGTGGATGCCACCGTCATCGAGGGAGCCGCTGCCTCTCGACCTCGCGCGGGATGGTCGGCTCACGGCGGGTTCGTGGTCACCGAGAACACGCACACCGAGTTGCCGCCCTTGCCGTGGCGGCCCTGGGAGGTGGTCCAGATCTGCTTGCCGTCGGGCGAGACGGCGAGGCCGACGGTGTAGCTGTCGGCGCGGACCCGGGCGAGGACCTTCAGGGTCTCGGCGTCGACCGCGACCACCTCGGCCCCGTTGTTGATCGCCGCGTACAGGATCTTCCCGTCGGGGGAGGTCTCGAGCGTCCGGGCGCCGATGCCGACGTAGACGTCCTGCCAGCCATCGAGCGGGACCCGCTCGCCCTTCGCGGCGCGCAGGCCCGCGACCACCTTGGACAGCGACATCTTCGAGACGTACCCGGAGCGGTTCGAGGTCAGGTACAGGGCGTTGCCGTCGGGCGAGATCACGAGGTGCCGCGGCGTCGGCTTCATCCCCTCGATGGTGCCGAGGTAGGCGCCGCTGTCCACGTCGAAGCCGGCGATCCCGCCGTTACCCATCCGCGCCACGAGCAGGGTCTTGCTGTCGGGAGTGAACACGGTGCCGCGCAGGCAGAACCCGCACGCCGAGTCGCGGTTCTCCCCGGTCAGATTCGCCTGGGGCAGCGCCTTCTCCACGACCAGGCGCTCGTCCCGGTAGGTGAACTGGTCGGGGTCGCCCGAGGAGACGTCGATCAGCGCGAGCGTGTTGTCGCCCCAGTGGGTGATCGAGGTCCAGTGCCCGTCCGGCGAGATCGCGACGTACTTGGGGATCGGCCCCGTCGGCATCACCCGCACGATCTTGTCGGTCTGGGTGTCGATGATCGCGACGGCGGAGGGCGAGCCCGCGCCGTAGTCGTAGTCGCGGCGGTAGTAGGGCACCCACAGCCACCGGTCGTGGTCGGACAGCGCGCTCTCGACCGGCTTGCCCGAGAACTGGTTCGGGTCGCCCGACGGCGAGTGCTTCAGGTAGGGGTAGCCGAAGACCGTGGTCTGCCCGTGGAACAGCGCGCTGTCCTCGGGGCCGAAGGTGTGGGTGATCACGTCGATCTTCTTCAGGGTGTGCGGGTCGTAGACGACCGTCTTCAGGCCCTCCAGGGAGTTCACGTACACCTTGGAGCCGTCCGAGAGGAACCGGGCCGACTTGGGGCTGTAGATGTCGGTGTCCTCGTGGTCGTTCGGGTCGTTCGGGTGCGGGTTGTAGTTCTGGAACCGCGCCACGAGCTTCAGGTACACCGGGGCCTTCGGGTCGCCGCTGTCGGTGCCGATCGGCACCCGCAGGCCGCCCGGGGAGACGGCCGGGCCCCCGTGGGCCTGGTTCTCCTTCGCGCGGGGCAGCCAGGCCTTCGCCGCGGCGTTGTCCGGGTCGAGATCCAGCGTCTTCTCCCACGCCTTCACCGTCTGGTCCCACTCCTGGCGCGTCCAGTAGGACCAGCCGATCTCGTACTGGCACGGGACGCAGGTGGGCTCCTTGTCGAGGCACCGCGTGTAGGCGGCCAAGGCGTCCTCGGTGTCGAGCACCTTCTGGGCGGCGAAGCCCTCGCGGTAGGCGGTGGTCGCGGCCGGGTCCTTTCAGGAGGCGGTCGAGCCGTCTCCCGCGAGGGCCAGGGCCGAGATCAGGACGGACAGGACGAGCATCGGGACTCCTCGGGCTCCCCCACCACGGGGGTCGACACGCGAGCCAGCCTACCCCGTCCCGGTCACTGCCCGGAGGAGAAGACCTCGCGGTGGGTGGCGCCAGCGGCCACCTAGGCGTCGGTGAACCGCACCGGGAGCGTCTCGTTGCCGAGCCACAGCTTGGCCTGGTCCGCGAAGTGGTCGGAGTCGGTCAGGCCGGACTCGCCCCCGGGGATGACGTTCTGCCCCTCGACGCCGTCGGGGCCGAGCGCGAAGACCATCCGGAAGTTCGGGCCGCTGCCGTAGTTGAAGTCGTGGCCCGAGAGCCCCGAGTTGCCGGCATCCACGTTCAGCTCGCCGCCGTGGCGCGGGAAGCCCGGGAGGTTGTCGAGGTCTCCCCCCATGGGGATCGTCGCCGGGGTGATGTTGAACCGGTCGATCAGGAAGGCGTAGGTCGGGTCGTTGCCGAGGAAGGCCTTCAGGATCGAGTCGAAGTGCACCCAGTGGCGCAGGCCCCAGATCCACTGGTCCATGTCGTCGGTGCCGAAGCCGCCGTGGCCGTCGTCGGTCGGGTGGCTGCGCAGGTAGTCGAGCGCTCCCACGAGCGCCTCGAGGGCAATCTCGTCGCTGGTCTCGATCGGCTCGGTGCCCGGGTGATCGAAGAGGATCGACTCGTTCGTGTCGGAGACCCAGGAGGCGAGCCCGAGCGGGTTGTCGGCCCCGCGGCCGGCGATGAGCAGGTTCAGCGCGCGCAGGCGACCGGTGGCGCCGCTCGGCTCCCACACGCCCGGGAGCCGCTCGTCGTCGAAGGTGCCGGTCATGAACCGACCCATCCACGCGTTGAACAGGGTCGTGGCCACCGCGGCGTCGTGGTCGCCGTCCTGGATCGGGTCGTAGAAGGTGTCGACGCCCGAGCGCGCCAGCCGCCCGGCGTGCTCCCAGGCCTTCAGCCGCGTCTCGACCTCGTTGATCGCGGTCGGATCCTGGTTGTACAGGTCGGCCAGGCGCGACGCCAACGGCCCCGGGGCGACCTGCTGGCTCGCGGTGCGGCCGGCGTCGATCGCCTCGTAGAGCATCGGCAGGAGCTGCTCGCCGAGGAGCGAGTAGTGGTCGGACTGCAGGGTCTGCATCGCGGCGAGGTCGGCGGTGCCGTCGGCCACGTCCTGGTCCAGCACGTCGTCGATGCGGTGGGCGCGGTAGCCCTCGAGCCACGGGCCGCCGATATACCACGGGTCGTTCAGCAGGGTCCCGTCGGTCGAGATGTTGCCCGGGTCGTTGTTCGCGGTGAGCACGTAGCCCTTGGCCGGGTCGATGGCGGCCGGGTAGTCGTCGAAGGGCACCACGCACCGGTACGGGTCGTCGGGGTGGGACTCGTCGACGGTGCCGTCGGCGTTCATCGGGATCGTGAACCCGCCGTACTTCGTGCCGTCGAGCAGCAGGCTCGGATCGGCGCCGGGGGCCCAGCCGTTCTCGTCGTGGGGCAGGTAGGCCCGGCAGGGAACCGCCTGGTAGCCGGTGTACAGGATCGAGCCGTTCTTGTCGGCGGCGACCATGTTCTGGGAGTAGGCGACGAGCGAGCGGGTGGCCTCGCGGAACTCCTGCACGTCGTGGGCGTGGCCGAAGCCGTCGACGCCGCCGATGAGGCTCATCACGTCGAAGCCGGCGTAGTCGAAGCTGACCGCGCTCACGATGCCGTCGTCGTCGGTGTCGCGGGGGATCACGTAGTCGCCCTGCATGCTCACGAGCGTCTGCCCGTCGCCCGGCGTGGTCGTCGCGGTGGCCGGATCGCCCTCGATGGCGGCGATCCACCGGCCGTCGAAGGTCACCCACCGCGCCCAGGTCTCGGTGCGGCCGGTGCTCCCGAGCAGCGGGACGTCGGCGATGTCGTAGGTCTCCTCGACCTTGGTGAGCGGCTTCCACTCGCCCTGGAACCAGGTGGCGGTGGGCTCGCCGTTCGCGTCGAGCTTCACCTCCTCGCGGTACCAGTCGGTGATGTCCCCCATGAGCTGGGTCTGCGACCAGGCGACGTACCCGTTGGTGCCGACCGCCATCACCGGCATCCCGGGGATCACGAGCCCGACCTGGTCGAGCTTGTGGTCGGGATCCTCGTCGTGCAGGCCGATCTGGTAGAAGTAGGGCGGCACGGTGAGCGGCAGGTGGCCGTCCCCCGCGAGCAGCGCGCGGCCGTCGGTGGACGCGGACCCGGCGACCGCCCACGCGTTCGAGCCCCACCCGCTCATCCAGTCGTGACCGAGGCGGTGCTGCAGGCGGTCCTGGCGGGTATCGAGGCGGTCGAGCATCCCACCGGGGAGGCCCGACGGCGCGACCGGGCGCGCGGTGGGGGGCACCTGGCGCTGGTCGGCGGTGTCGAGCCCCCATCCGGCGGCCGAGGACACGGGGAACACGGGCTCGATGCGGTCCCAGATGTCCTGCACGACCCCGTCGTCGCGGGTCTGGGGGTAGGGGCCCATGTCGGGGAGGTTCGCGAGCTGGTCGACGGTACGCTGGCGGCCCACGTCGCCCGTCTCGTAGCCGAGGTTGTACAGGAGCGTGCCGAGGATCCCCGCGACGTCGCGGTCGGTCCACGTGGACATCATCTCGGTCGGGTCCTGGTGGCCCAGCAGCGGTCCCGCCACCTGCAGCTCGCTCGGCACGGGCAGATCGCCGGCCTTCACCGCGGCGACGTAGGCGTTGATCCCGTCGGCGAACCACCCGAGCATCTGCTTCTGGTCGGGCGGTATGCGCTCGAGCATCCGGTCGACGATGAAGGTCATCCCGTTGCCGCGGGACTCCATGTCGGTGCCCAGCGCCGCGTCGCCGAGCAGGGCCGAGAGCTCGCCGAGGCCCAGACGGCGCGCCATCTCCATCTCGAAGTAGCGGTCGCGGGCCTGCTCGAAGCCCGCCACCCGGATCAGGTCGGCCCGGTTGCCGGCGTAGATGTGCGGGATGTCGCTCTCGACGCGCACCACCTGCACCGTGCTCGTGAGCTCCGGGATGCTCCAGGACTCGGTGGCCGAGACCTGCAGGATGGGGGCGGGGCCCTTGTCGGGCGGCGTGCACCCGGCGAGGGCCAGGGCGAGGAGGAGGGTCGGGCCCATGCGCGCTCCAGCGGCGAAAGACCGGCAAGGGTAGCGCGACGGGTGCCCGGATGCACCCCGGGAGCGGTGGCGATCGGCGGACGATCGGCTATAACGGCGGCGCTTTCTCGTTCTTTGTGGAGGTCTCGTGTTCCGGACGACCGCCCTCGCCATCGTCTTCGCCGTCCCCGTGTTCAGCAACCAGGGATGCGACGGGTGCAACCCCGGCGGCAATAGCGGCGGCGGGTCCACCGACACGGGCACCGCCGACACGGGCACGGTCGATGCCTGTGCGGCCTACACGGGCCAGGGCACCGCCGAGGCCCTCGCGGCCACGCCGCGCGCCCGCCCGGACCTGGAGCAGCTCGCGATGGTGCTGAACCCCGGGTTCACCGCGGACGAGGCCACCTACGACCGCCTGCTCGCCGACACGACCGCCATGGGCGGCCTCCAGTCCCGGGTCGCCGACATCACGTACCGCGCCGCCTTCCCCGGCGATCGCCTGGTCGTCAGCGCCGACGCGAGTACCCTGGCGGCGATGCAGGGGGGCACCTACACCGACTGGACCTGCGCGAACGACTGGTACGGGCTGAACGACACGACCTTCAGCACCGGCTTCGTCGTGCTCGGGTTCCCTGGTACCTTCGACATCGCGGCGCTGGCCACCGAGTACGCCGCGTTCCCCGGGGTGACCGCCGCCGAGCCCGACGACTACGAAGGCGACGGCCCGAGCCTGTGCGTGACCCCGGACGGCACGACCTGGAACTACGTCTTCGACGACGCCTCGGGGGACTGCTCGGCCGGGTGCACCAGCCACGCGTACTTCTACTTCACGTCTGAGCCGGACGGCACGGTCGCCTACGTCGGCTCCTGGGACGGCACCGGTCCCGCCACGGGCCAGCCCGCCTGGGTCGCAAAGTACGCTCACTGCGACTGAGGGGTCTCCGAGACCTCGGCGTGGTTCGCACCCGACGCGGGCGCATCGGGCTCCGGCGCGTGGCGGGGCGTGGGCTCCGAACAGGGATCGGGTGGCGTCCACGCCCGCTTGACGTAGCCGCGCCGCCACTTGCGACCGCTGGACCGGGCCGCCTCGGCTTCGGCTCGGGTCGCCCACGGGCCGGGCGTGACCACCAGGAAGCCCGGGTTCAGCCCGGGGAACCACGCCGATGACAGGGTGTACAGCGGCTGGGGGGACACGCGGTCCAGGCGGCGGCGGCGCCAGGCCAGCTTGTCGGCGTCGTCCTCGTCCTCCTGCATCAGGATCAGCATCCACCCGGGCTGGCCGGCGAGCCGCCACAGGCCCCGCGACGCGAGCAGGGTGAGCGCGTCGCGGCCGGTGTGGGCGGCCCATCGGTGCGCGGTGGCGTCCCACGCCCAGACGGTCTGGCCCGGGACCGCTTCGCAGGCGCCGGGCGTGCCGCTCCGATCGCCGTGGACGACCACCCACTTGTTCTCGAAGCGCTCGGTCAGGTCGAAGCGCGGGCCGTCGCCGCCGTCGAGGAGCCGGTCCGGGGCGGGCTCGGCGAGGACCTGCTCGGTCCAGCCCTCGCGCGAGGCGCGGCGGACGACGACCTCGCTGTGCTGGCGCTGGCCGCCCTCGAGATCGGTCGCCAGAACCAGCCGCACCGGCCCTTCGGCGTCGGCGAGCACCTGCTCCTCGCGCCAGGTCGGGACGGTGGGGCAGCCCCCGACGGGGGTGCGGGTGACGGGCAGGCGCGAGCGCAGGGAGTAGTGGGGCGCGGCCCCGTCCGCGATCGCGACGCTGATCGCGATGGAGCGCTGGAACAGGGTGCAGCCCACCTGCTCGCTGCGGGTGAGCAGGAAGGTGTGCGCCGACCAGCCGGCCTGCTGCCACACGTCGCTCGGGACCAGGGACAGGCTCGCGGTGTGGCTGCACAGGTCGGTGAGCGCCGAGCGCAGGTCGACCCCGGTGCGCGGCGAGGCGAGCGCGAGCCCGGGGATCAGCTCCGGGTGGGTGATCGGCGCGCGGTGCTCCTCGATCCGCGCCTCGGCGAGCGTGCGGGCCGCTCCCAGCGCGTCGCACTCCACCGGCCCGGCGTGGGCCGCCGCGACGAGCATCCAGAGGATCACCAATCGGTCACCTGCACGAGGGCTCCGTACCCGGCGCTCTGTTTGCCCGGCAGCACCGCGGGCTGCAGGCTCCACCGCCCCGGCAGCCGCGCGTGCAGCAGGGGGAGCGCCAGCGCCACGTCGCGGTTGCGCCCGGTGCGGTACAGGTAGCCCCCCAGGAGCGCTCCCCCGGTGAACCCCGCCGCGAGGCCGCCCAGCGACGAGGCGAGCACGGTGTCGACGCCGCTCGGCGAGCGCGGGTCGACGAAGAAGGTGCTGACCAGCGCCGCGAGCGAGCCGCCGAGCACGCCGCCGGTGTCGCCCAGCGCGAGCACCAGCGGCGGCAGGTGCACCGGGGGGGACGCGAAGAAGAACCCGAGCCCGAGCCCGGCGTCCGAGCCGAGGAGGGTGGCGAGCAGCCGCTGGTCGGCGGAGGCCCGGAGGAACTGCGCGGTGGTGCCGCCGATGTAGCCGCCCCACAGGCCGAAGGAGAGCGCCGAGAAGCTCCAGGACGGCGGGATGTCGGTGACCGGGGTGAGCGTCGCGGTCAGGCCGCCCGCCAGGGGGGGCGCGAGCACGAACACGCCGTCCCAAGGCCGGGACGGCTGGATCACGCTGTACAGCCCGATGGACTGCCAGGTGGCCCACCCGGTCACGAGCGAGGTGAACACGACGTCGTTGCTGTTGATCGGCTCGTAGTTGTGCCACGCGCTCCACGCGCCGCCTGCCATCCCGAGGGTGGCGCCGCCCAGCGCCGCCGCTCGCCAGGCATTCCCGCCGGTGGTGCGGTTCGAGTCCAGGAGCAGCCCGACCCCGGCACCGATCCCGCCGCCGAAGAGCAGCCCCGTCGTCGCGCCGAGGAGCACGTCGCCGGTCGGGTCCACCACGCCGCTCAGGCCGTAGGCGCCCAGCGTGCCCAGGGCGAAGGTGGCCGCGGGCAGCCCGCGGGGCTCGGGCACGGGCACGAGGAGCCCGACGGCGGTGCCATAGGCGGCGCCCAGGCCGATCAGGCCCGCGTCCCAGCCCTTCAGGTCCACGCGAGGCGCGACGAGGTGCCCCACCGCGGTCCCGGCGGCCAACCCGAGGCCGGTCGCGAGCACCGGCCCCACGTCGTCTCCCCCGCGATAGCCGAGGCCGAAGTCCACGAGGGTGCCGGTGGCGAGGGCGGTGAGGCCCGCGACCCCGGTGGCCTCGAGGCTGTCGCCGATCGAACCGTGGTGCAGCCCGCGCAGGCCGTACGCCAGGCTGAAGCCGACGCCGTCGCCGACGAGCCCGCCGAGCCACGCCGAGCGCGTGCGGTTGGGCCCGATCGCCGAGCCGATCACCGTCCCGCTCGCCACGGCCAAGGTGCCGGTGGTGGTGACGAAGGCGGCGTCCGAGGCCTCCATCGGCCAGGTGCGGCCGATCACCCACCCGGCGGTGCCGCCGGCGGCGCCCCCGGTGGCGATTCCGAGGGGCGCGAGATCGCCCCGTCCGAGGTAGCCGACGACCCCGAGGCCGTAGCCCAGGGCGACGCTGCCCGCGCCGACGAGCCACCAGGTACCGTCGCGGCTCACCTCGTGCTAGATCTCTCCGGCGCGGTCGGGGAACCGGCTCTGGATCGTGCGGGTCATCGCCTCGCCGAGGGCGATGGGGACGCGCCGGGTGCGCAGGGTGGCGATGAGCACGTCTGCTCCGCCGGGGTCGCCGATCTGCCCGAGGGCCTCGGTGGCGGCGACGCGCACGGCGATGGGCATGTGCCGGTCGGCCACCCAGCGGGACAGCGGCTCCAGGCCGGCCTCGTAGTTCCCGAGGGCGGTCGCGGCCGCGGTGGCGACGGGGAGCTCGCGGTACTCGCCGGCGTGGGTGAGCGGCCCGACCGCCCGCGGATCGCCGAGCTCCCCGAGCCGCTGGGCACCCTGCACGCCGGTGTCCTCCGCCAGCAGCAGGAGCAGCGCCGACAGGAGCTTGCGGTCGTTCTGCTCGGCGCGGTCGACGTGGGCGCGCAGCGCCGCGGCGATGCTCGCGGTGGCCTCGGGGTGCTCTGCCGCGACCGCGAGGCACACCTCGATCTCCTTGCCCTCGGCGGCGTCGGCGCACTGGCGCGCCGGCGAGGGCCCCTCCGTCGCGAGCGGGGCCCGCGTGGAGGCGGGGACCGGCGTCGGGGCGTCCGGGGGTGTCCCGGCGAGGGCGACGGTGAACAGGAGCGCGGTCCAGAGCAAGGGGGAGCCTCCGCCGGGGTGCGCCGACGATAACGGAAGCTTCAGGGGACCTGCACGCAGGAGTGCTTTGGACCGTCCACGCGCCAGGTCGGGGTGGAGCCGTCGACGATCACGGTGCAGTGCCACTGGGCGTCCCCGCTCCCCACGGTGAGCTGGTGCACGCCCTGGGGCAGCTCCACGGCCTTGCGGTGGGTCACGCGGCCCCACGGCGCGCGGACGTCGAGGTCGGCGGGATCGAGCAGGAAGGTGACCGTGCCCATGGCGGGGGTGGGGGCGGGCGCGGTCTCCGGGGCGGGTGCGGCGCTCGGGGTGACAGGGGAGGTCGGTGCCGGGAGCGGAGCGGGCGCCGCGGTGGCGTGGGCGGGCGCGGGCGCCGGAGCCGGCTCGGGCGCCGCGGCGCCCTCGGGCTCGGCGGGCGCGGGCGCGGGAACCGGCGCGGCCGTCGCGGTGGGCACGGGCACGCGCAGCGCCGGGGCGGGAGTCGACACCGTCTCGACCCGCGACATCCCGGGGGGCAGGGCGTACCAGGCGGTGGCCCCGGTCACCGCCGCCAGCGCGCCCGTCGCCACCGCCAGACCCCACCGGCTCGAGCGGGTGGACGGGCTCTCGCGGGGGGGAGCCAGGGTCTCGGTGGAGCCCGGGCCCAGGTAGGGCGCGACGGTCTCGGCGGTCTCCGTCGGCCGAGGCTCGTGCAGGGAGTCGGCGGAGGTGTCTTCGACGACCACCCTGCGGCCCGTCGGGTCGAGCGCGGTGGCGTGGCGGGGGACCCAGTCCTGCGCCCACTCGCGCACGCCCGGCGCGGGGAGCGCGGTCACGAGGTCGCGGGAGCGCTCGGCGACCTCGCGGGCGGTCGGTCGGTCCTCGGGCTCGAAGGCGACCATCTGCTCGGCCAGGGCCCGGATCTCGGGACAGCGGGCGAGCAGGCCGAGGGCGGTCCGCATGTCCTCGTGGAAGGCCTCGCGCGCGAGGCGGGGGCGGTCGATCTCCTGGCCGCTCGCGATCTCGATCAGGGTGACCCCGAGGGAGAACACGTCGCTCGGCGCGCCGGAGTGCCCCTGGAGCCAGCGCTCGGGGGCCATGAACCGCGCGGTGCCGAACTGCTGGCTCCGGGTGTGCGACTCCCGAGCCTCGAAGGTTGCGCGGGCCACCCCGAAGTCCAGCACCTTCACCGATCCGCGCGGGGTCACCATCACGTTGGACGGCTTGATGTCCCGGTGGACCACGCGCAGCGGCCCGTCCTGGCCGGGCGGGATCGTCTCCCAGGCGGCGTCCAGCGCGTCCGCGACCGCCTCGACGATCTCGATCGCCGCCCGGGGAGGCGCCGCGCTCTCGAGGCGGGACAGGTCGGCCCCGTGGACGGGCTCCATGAGGATCGCGAGGCGGCCGTCGATCCGGGTGAGTCCGTGGACCCGCACGATGTGCTCGTGCTGGAGCAGCGCGAGCAGGCGGGCCTCGTCGCGCAGGCGGCGGGTCTGCTCGTGGTCGTCGCGGAAGTGGGGGTGCAGCCACTTGACGGCCAGGCGCTGCACGTAGCCACCGTCCTCGCGCACCTCGGCGAGGTGGACGGACCCGAAGGCACCCTCCCCGAGGGTGTCGAGCAGCGTGAACGACCGGGGCATCCTGCTCCACGGCTCAGGGCCTGGCTGCGACCCTACCCCTCGGACGGGTTGTGCGCCACATCGGTAGCGGCTACGAGAGCTTCCCCATTTGGCGCCAGGAGGCGCCGCGCAGGAGGCCCACGCATGCGGAGGCTCGCAATCCTGTTGGCGGCCAGCGCCTGGCTGGCCGCGCCGGCTCTCGCGCAGGACACGCCCGAGGCCAGTGCGGCTGCTGCCGACGAGCCGATGTCCGCGTGGGACGCGCTGCAGAAGCTACCGCCCCGCCACGCGTGGGACCTCGCTCTGCACGTCAGCTACGGGCGCATCGCCCACTTCCACGACGACACGACCCCGTGGATCGGATTCGGGCTCCGCGGCGAGTGGGGCCGCGTGTGGCAGTCCGGGCATCGCCTGGGGCCCGCGCTGGTGTTCAACGCCGAGGGGCCGATCCCGCTGTACTGGAGCGCCTCTCTCGAGCCGCAGCTCGCCTGGGACTGGATCCACCGGAAGCTGCTGCTCGGGGCCTCGGTGGGCCCGTCGATCATGTTTCACCTGGCGCTGGAGCTGTCGAGCACCAAGGTGGTGTTCGATCTCGCCCCGATGGCCGCGCTGCGCATCGGGTACTCGAAGCCGTGGTCCCGCATCGGCCGGCGCTTCTTCGTGCTGCTGGAGCCCAAGGGACGCTGGCTGCACGACACCAACGGCGCGGGCGTGCCCGACTGGTCCGTCGGCCTCGTCGTGGGGAGCGGCTCGGGGCGTTAGTCCGGAGCCGGGCTAGAACCCGTGGATGTACCCGGGAGTGGGCGAGCAGCACGACGAGGTGCTGCCGGTGATGGACGTGTAGTCCACGCGGATCTGGCCGACGCTGCCCGCGCCGCCACCCGTGTTGTGGGGGCACGCTCCACACACGCCCACGGCGCCGTCGCAGGTGACATTGCCGCAGTTGCCGTAGCACCACCAGCCCTGCAGCCCGGTGGCGCCACCGTTCGCCTGGAGCGCGCCGTCCGGTAGCTGGAGGTCGCGGGCTCGCAGCCACACCGAGCCGCCCGCGCCGCCGCCGCCGCCGCCGTCGTCCGCCGACGCGCCGTTGCCTCCGTCGAGGCCGTTCGAGAGGATCTGGCCCGTCACCTGGAGCGTGTCGGCCATCAGGACCACCATGCCGCCACCGGCCCCGCCCGGACCTCCGCCCGTGGGCAGGTTGTCGTCGGAGCCGCCCGCACCGCCGCCACCCCCCAGGGTCAGGCGCGTCAGGTTCGAGGTGCCGATCGGCGAGGCGCCCGCGCCGCCGGGGGAGCGCCCGTTGCAGTTCGCGCCGCTCCCACCGGCATAGGCACCCGCGCCGCCGCCGCCCGAGCCGCCGCCGGTGTCCGAGCCGTTGATCACGGTGACGAGGCCGCCGCCACCGCCGATCCCGTTGGCGAGGTTCGTCTGGATGCCGAGCCCCGGCTCGCCCTCGCCCTGGTAGGCGTCGACGTTGTAGGGGGCGGTGCCGCCCGTGTAGCCCTTCCCGGACGCGTACAGGGTGCCGCTCACCGTCAGCGTGCCGGTGGCGCGGACCCAGAGCAGGCCGCCGCGCTGTCCCTCGAAGGCGGGGACGGTCGGGCTGGCCAGGGTCTCGCTGGCGAAGTTCGGGATGCGCTGCACCGCGACCACGTCGTTGGCGTCGTAGGGCCGGTGCAGGGGGCTCGCGAGGGTCAGGGTGCTCCCGCTGACGCCCTGCACGTAGTGGGCCTCGTAGGCGCCCACGTCGGCGAACCCCGCCGTGCCCGACGTGTCCTGGAGCACGATCACCGCGACCTCGTCGCCCGCGGCGAGCCCCGAGGTGTTCGCGACGGCGAGCACGGAGTCGCCGGCCGCGGGGGAGGCGGTCATCGAGGTCGAGACGGTCTCGGCCGCGAGGGTGGTGCCCGAGAGCGAGTCGGTGCCGGTCCCGAGGCGACACTCGGCGGCGATCTCGGCGCTGGCGGGATCGCAGTCGCCGGGGACGCCGCCGTCGAAGCACACCGGCGGGGTGCCCGGGTCGGCGTCCTGGTCGAAGCCCACGCAGGAGCCGTCGTCATCGCCGTCGACGGCGTCCGCTGGAGCGGTGACCGGGGCAGGCACGGTGCTTCCTCCGGCCCCGGTGGTGAACAGGTCGTCCGCGACCGTTCCGTTCTTGTAGAAGTCGTAGCCCGGGTCTCCGTCGCCCGGGCCGTCGGCGAACTCCAGGATCCGGGGCATCGCCTGGTCGATCTTCACGTGTTCCTGGTCCCAGACCTGCAAGCCGTCGCCCTGACTGTTGATGCCGTCGCCGAGGTCGAGGACCCAGGGAAGCCCGGGCACCGGGCCGTTGGTCTGCACGTAGGCGCCCGTCGGGTCGCTGCACCCGAACCAGGACGGGTCGGCGGCGTTCGGTCCGCTCGCGAGGCCCGCGTAGCCCGCGCGGTGGATCTGGCGGGTGCGGTCCCCCTCGAGGGTGGCGAACAGGTCGTAGGGCGCCGACGCGGGCAGCACGGTGCCCTGGGCGAGCCGGATCTCCACCACGAGCGGCGCGCAGGTCGTCGTGGCCCGGGTCGGCTCGGTGTTGAGAAAGCCGCTCGCGCCGCCGCACAGGTCGGTGCGCACGTCGTCGGTGATCCAGATCACCGGCTCTCCACCGACGTCCTCGACCTGGAGCGGGAAGTCGCTCCAGGGCGTCCCCGCGGCAGGGGTCCCGACGTAGCCGGTGACCCCGTCCACCGCGCTGGTCGCGATGGGCAGGCGCAGGGCGAGCCCGCTCTGGAGCCGCGCACCGAGGGCGTCCACCCCCAGCGTCACCATCAGGGCGCGATCCTGGGACCCGAAGGTCTGACGCTCGAAGTTGTACCGCACCACGAGGTCGTTGAAGTCGCGGTCGCCCGGGCACGGCCACTCGTCTTCGAACAGCAGGGTCCCGAGCTCGTTCCGAGCCGGAAACCACGTCGTGCCCGCCCGCGCGATCGCCGGCACGAGCACGGCCAGGACCATCCAGAGCCGCATGTTCACCCCTCGCGCCCGCAGTCTACCAGGGGGCCCGGAGAACGAGTGCGAGGCCGCTAGAATGGCGGGTTTGCAGGGGTTTACCCCGAGCGGCCCACCGCAGGCGGAGTGGCGCGCGACGACGTGACGGGGCGGTGGATCAGCCGCTGGCGGCGTGTCGTGGGGACGTGTCCGCCGAGCGGTCGAGGGGCTGCTGGTCGTCGGGGAGGACGTCGCGGAAGCGGGCGTGGACCTGCTCGATCGCTTCGTTGGTGTGCTCCACGCTCCACTCCGAGGTGTCGATGGGCGGGAGCACCTCGATCTCGATGGGGACGCGCCGCATCAGCAGCGAGTGCTTCACCCACGCGCGCTGGGCGCCCTTCACCACGAAGGGCACCACCGGCAGGCCGGTCTGCGCCGCGAGGTAGACGAGCCCCTTGCGGAAGGGCAGCAGGTGGCCGTCGCGCGAGCGGGTGCCCTCGGGCCACAGGAAGATGGACAGACGCCGCTTGCGCACCGTCTCGCCGAGCTTCGCGAGCGAGGCGCGGGCCGACGTCGAGTTGTCGCGGTCGATGCGCAGGTGGCCCGACAGCAGGTAGAGCTGCCCGAAGAAGGGGTAGTAGACGACCTCCTTCTTCGCGACCCCCACGGTGCCGATCGGCGACAGCCAGGCGGCGATGAAGATGTCCATGATCGAGGTGTGATTGGACACGTAGATCGCCGGGCGATGGCGATCGAGGTGCTCGCGACCGCACACGGTCAGCGGGCACCCCGACAGGAAGACCATCAACCGGCACACCGTCTTGCCGAAGTAGTTGCCGACCCGAACGCGGGCGACCCGCCAGGGCAGGCACAGGAGCATCGCGACGGCGGCGAGCGTGGCGCCGATGGCCATGGCGGTCAGCCCAACGGCGAGGCGCAGCAGGCTGGAGAGGGTCTGCACGGTCATTCCGGGGAACGTGGGCGACGGGGAGATCATCACCCGCCCACGTCACGGTCCTGTCATCGCGTTGCGGCCCGTGGAACCCGGTTGGCCGGACCGAGAGACCCCCATTATGACTAGGTTTCTACCCTTGGAGGGACCCGTGCGCCGTCTCGTCATCGCCGTCCTGGCCGGATCCACCATCCTCGCTTCCGCCTGCACCGATCCCGTCCTCGAGAAGCGGGTCGCCGACCTCGAGCAGCGGGTGAACACCCTCGAGCAGCAGCAGAAGGCCCGCCCGAACAAGATCGAGGCGGCTCGCGGGGCCGCGACCGCGGCCACTTCCGAGCAGGAGGCGGCCGCCGCCACGCTGCTCCGCGAGGCGAACACCCTGGTCTCCGACATGAAGTACGACGAGGCCAAGACCAGGCTCGCCGCCCTGGCCAAGGAGTATCCGACCACCCGCGCCGCCCGGTCGTCGCGACGGATGGCCGACGAGCTGTCGGTGATCGGCCAGGACGCCGGGAGCCTCGACGTCCAGAAGTGGTACCAGGGCGACACCACGATGGATCAGGGCAAGGCCACCCTGGTGGTGTTCTGGGAGGTCTGGTGCCCCCACTGCCGTCGCGAGGTGCCCGCCCTCGAGTCGACCTACGAGAAGTACCATCCCGAGGGGCTGAACCTGGTCGCGGTCACCAAGCTGACCAAGTCCGCCACCGACGCGAAGGTCGTTCAGTTCATGAAGGAGAACCGCCTGACCTTCCCGATCGCCAAGGAGACGGGCGACCTCTCGCAGCGCTTCGGCGTGCAGGGGATCCCGGCGGCTGCGGTGATCAAGGACGGTAAGGTCGTGTGGCGCGGACATCCGGCGCGCCTCACCGACGAGATGCTCCAGACCTGGCTCGGGACGTCTGGCGAGGGCTGAAGCAGCGATCCGCTGCTTGCTGCGTGGCGTCCTGGCGTTAGAAGGGCGGTCGAAGGAGGACGCATGCGCAACGTCTGGATTTCTGTGGTGGTGCTCGCCGCGCTCCGAGCCTGTGGTGGCTCCGCGTCGACGTCCACTCCCGCTCCCGCTCCCGCTCCCGCGGCCGCGGCCGCGGCCACTCCCGCCGCGCCGGCCCCCGCTCCCGCGGCCGCTCCCGCGGCCGCTCCCGCCGCGCCGGCTCCCGCTCCCGCGGCCGCTCCGGCCTCTGGCGCTGACGCCTCGGGCAGCGACGCCTCCGGCACGGCCGCGTCCGGCGCCGACGCCTCGGGTTCCGCCTCGGGCGACCAGGCCGCGGCCACCAAGGCCGACGCGGACGCGTTCGCCAAGCTCTCGCCCGACGAGCAGAAGAAGAAGGTCATCGAGATCGGCGAGAACGTCTACAAGACCGGCGGCAGCGGCGGCGTCGCGTGCATCACCTGCCACATGGAGAACGGAAAGGGCGTCCCCGGCGCCTTCCCCCCGCTCGCGGGCTCCGACTACATGGGTGACTGCAAGCACCACGCCGGCCTCGTGGTCAAGGGCCTCACCGGCGAGATCACCGTGCTCGGCAAAAAGTTCAACGGCGTGATGCCCGCGCAGCCGAGCCTCTCCGATCTCGAGATCGCCGGGGCGATCAGCTACGAGCGCACCAGCTGGGGCAACGACTTCGGCACGTGCGTGCCGTCGGACGCGGCCGCCAACCGCTAGCCCGGGATGTGCACCTCCTGGCCCCAGACGCCCGAATCCTGCGTCACCGCGTCGGTCGGGGCCCGAAGGCCACCTCCCTCTTAGCAGGGCTCGGGGAAATCGTCCCATCGCCCGCTGGCCGGTCTCGGCCGATGCCGGCGCCCGCTCGTCGGTCACGTGCTACAAGCACGCTCCCTCCTCGGGTACGCCAGGCTTCGCCTGGCTCGTCGACCTCGACTCGAGCCT
>Ga0114931_10002318_pt1 | contig 24223 bp, 21 predicted proteins | sample 2SBtaG_FD_89579 | JGI IMG/M metagenome (GOLD analysis project Ga0114931, IMG submission 89579) | Deep subsurface microbial communities from Kolumbo volcano to uncover new lineages of life (NeLLi) - 2SBTROV14_V59a metaG | ecosystem: Environmental > Aquatic > Marine > Volcanic | place: Kolumbo... | reverse complement strand
GCCAACGCGAGGGCCCGGACATCGCGGCTCGGGGCGCAGCCGGCTCCCCGTGATGAAGCGGAGGCGCGCCCCGAGGCGAACGCGATCCGAGCGGAGGAGAAGGCGCTGATCGTCACGGCACTCGCCCGGCTCGCTGCACAGGACCAGGTGCTGCTCGACCTGCGCTATCGCGAGGGCCTCTCGCACTCCGAGGTCTCCGAGGTCACCGGCATCCCGGTCAACACGGTGAAGACCCGCATCTTGCGCGCCCGCGGTGATCTGAAGCGCATCCTCGCTCCGCTCATCAAGCCGGTGGCGTCATGAGCCAGCTGGACCCGGGTGGATTCGAGCGAGAGGCCGAGCGCTACATCAGCGGTGTGCTCTCGCCCGCGGACACGCTGGCCTTCGAGCATGCGCTGGCGGACCCGCAGCGGGGTGAGGTGTTCCGCGAGATCCTGCTCATCCGCGAGCTCCTGCGCATGGCACCTCCCCACGGCGTACCCGACGGCCTGAACGAGCGCATCGCCCTTGCAGTGGAAGCGGAGATGGGCGGTGCCCCGTTCGCTCGGGAAGATGCAGGGTCGGCCATCGCCCGCCAGATCAGGATCGCCCGCGAGGGTGCGTCGTGGATCTTTCGGGGCCCCGCGATGGCCCTGGCCGGGCTTCCGCGCCAGCAGCCCGCGCAGGCCCCACCCGGCGGCCGGCGCGCCGCGGCCTGGTTGAAGGCCCGCGGAGGCTGGCTGCTCCGGCGGGTGGGGAGCTGGCTTTGAGCGCCCTCTTCCTCGCCATCGGCTGGACGCTGGTTGCTCTGGCGGCCGCACTGCTGCTCGTCCCGCTGCACGTCACGGCCTTCGGCGAGGTCGAGGATCTCGAAGCTGGCGGCCTCCTCACGCTCTGCTGGGGCTGGGGGCTGCTCGAAGCGCGCCTGGTTCCGGCCGGCGCGGTGGAGATCCGCGTCCTGGACCACACCATCCGCCGGACGACGATCCGCGCATTCCAGCGCCAAGGGCCGCGAAAGGAGAGGAAGCCGGGCCCGAAGCTCGGCATCCTCGTCGCGCATCGCGCCACGTTGAGGGAGGTCCTGCGCAGCTTTGCCACTGCGTTGCGGCTTCGGGCGAAGGTGTGGGGGAGGGTGGGCCTCGAGCGCCCGGATCACACCGCTTGGCTGGCGGTCGTGCTCGACGAGCTGGGCGCCGCCGTGCGCGGGATCGACGTCCAGATCTCGCCGCACTACATCGAGCCCGCGTTTCTGGTGAGGGGAGTCGTGACGGCGCTGGTGTGGCCCGTCCGGCTGCTGGGCGCGGCTGCGGAGCTCCTCGCCCGGCGCGAGACGCGTCAGTTCTTGCATGCACTCAGATAGGCAGGAGGAAATCATGGAAACCGGCAAAGGCCTCGTGAAGAAGTTGATCTCGAAGCTGGAGAGCCTGGCCCGGGGCGGTACGGTCGTCGCCCAGCCCATCGCCATCGACGACCGCTACGTCGTCCCGCTCTGCGAGCTCTCACTGGGCTACGGAGGAGGCGGCGGCGGGGGCAAGACGCAGGGGAGCGGCGAGAGCGACCGCTCGGAAGGCGGCGGCCTGGGCGGCGGCGGCGGTGTCTCGGTCCGACCGTTGGCCGTGCTCGTCGTCGACGGATCGGATGTGCGCATGGAAGCCCTGCAGGACTAGAGAAGGAGCGAGACAGCCATGGAAGACATCGAGCTCTTCATCGATGAGATCGGCGATCACCTTTCCGGTCTGGCCAAGAGCGACCTGGTGGTGGGAGCTCCCACCGCCCTCGGCCGGGTCACCATCGTTCCGCTCTCCCACGTCGGCCTCGGCTTCGGGGGTGGAGGAGGCGGGGGCGAAGAACCGGGTAACGCCAGGCGACCGAAGAGCACCGGCGGGGGCCAGGGGACCGGCGGCGGCGGCACGGTTCGCCCCGTGGCCGTGGCCGTCTTCAAGGAAGACGGCGTGGAGATCATGAAGGTGCCCCGCAAGCAGAGCTCCCTGTCGCGCCTGCTCGAGAAGCTGCCGGAGCTCATCGACAAGCTGAAGGACTGAGGTCCGCTCGCCGGCGGCATTGGGGGAGGGCGGAGAGGGCTTGTTCCCGGCGCGAGCGGCTCCGGCTCCCGGTACGCCCGCTCGGAGGCGGATCGTGGCTAGGGCACCAGGGCTGCGATGAGGCGGGCGGCATCCTCCTCCAGGGCCCGGCGCGAGCGGCGGGCACCCGGGCGGGCGAGCTGCTCCACCTGGTAGCCGCGGTAGAAGGCCAGCACGATGCGTGCGTCCCGGGCGGGATCGGCGGAGCCCACCGCCTGCAGCAGCTCCTCGGTGCGCTCCTCCAAGCGGCGCTGGAACGCGTCGTACTCGGCGGCCAGGGAGGGCTCCCGCGCCACGTGGAGGATCATCTCCAGATCCACCGCCAGGGAGCGTTCGGGAGCGCGCAGCTCCTCGGCTGCGATGGCGGCCAGCAGGGACGCGGCCTTCCGGACCGAGAGGCCCTTCCGGGGAATCGCCGCGGCGCGCCGGTCGATGCGCTCCAGGTCCCAGCGGGCGAAGTGCTGGAAGGCGGCGCGGATCATCGCCTCCTTGCTCTCGAAGTAGTACGTGGTGGCGGGGAGTGAGGTGCCGGCCTCGGCGGCCACGGCCCGGTGGGTGACTCCCACCAGGCCATCCCGGGCCACGATGCGCAGCACCGCGGCCAGCAGGCGCTGGCGCCGGTCCCTGCCCCGGGCGTAGGGCCCGCGGCGTCCGGCACCCCAGCGCGGGGAGGGCTCGGGGAGCGGGGCGGCCGCGCGCGGAGCGCTTCGGCGGCGCCGGGGCTGGCTTGCGTCGCGTCGCTTCAATCTGGTACGAATATACCAGCTTGGCGGCCCCTGGGCCGCCCGGGAGCGCCATGGCCGAGACGCAGGTGGTCGTGATCGGGGCCGGAATCGGCGGTCTGGGCGCGGCCACCTGGCTGCGGCGGCTGGGCCGCAAGGTCCAGGTGCTGGAGGCCAGCTCCCGCCCGGGTGGCCGCATGCAGACCCTCGAGCGGCGGGGCGACCGGGTCGACGTGGGCGCCCAGTTCTTCCACTCGAACTACCGCCACTGCCTGGAGCTCATCCAGGCGGCCGGTCTGGCGGGGAGCCGCACCCCCATCCCGGGCCAGACCCAGTACCGCTTCGCCGACGGCTCGAGCTACCGCTTCGGCCACAAGGCGCGCATCCTGCGCCCCCTCGGCTTGAGTGGGCATCTGCAGCTGCTGCGCTTCCTGCTGCGCTACCTGGCCTTCGGCCGGCGCTTTCCCATGTACCAGATCAGCCGGGAGATTCCGGAGTACGACGACCGGATGCTGAGCGAGGTGGTTCCTCCCGGCCGCTTCCTGGACTTCCTGGCCAGGCCTGTCTGCTGGGGCGAGACCCAGTGCGGGCCGGAGGACACCAGCCTCTACCACTTCATCCACCAGCTGCGGCTCACCACCATGACGGACTTCTTCGGCTTGCGCGACGGCGTGGCCTCCCTGTGCAAGCGCCTCGCCCAGCAGCTGGAGGTCCGCTACGAGACGCCCGTGCGCTCCCTGCTCACCGAGCGGGGGCGCGTCGTGGGCGTGGAGCTGGAGGACGGCAGCGGCCTGGGAGCGCGCCACGTGATCGTGGCCACCCCTCCCCAGGCCGCCGCGCGGCTGCTTCCAGATCCCTTCGACGAGGCTCGCAGCTTCCTGGAGCGCTTCGACTACCTGCGCATCCCCATCCCGGTCTTCTTCCTGGATCGGCCCCTGCGCCCGGACGTCTGGAGCTACTTCAGCGACCCGCGCGAGGACCGCCCCTTCATGCTGGCCCTGGACCAGGCCGCGAAGATCCCGGCCATGGTCCCCAGCGGCAGGGGCCTGCTCACCGTCTGGCCCCATTACCCCGCCATGGATGCCCTGATGGCGCGCTCGGACGACGAGGTGCTCCGCACCGCCCTGGACGACCTGGAGTACATCCTCCCGGGGGTATCGGGCCGGGTGGAGGACGCGACCCTGGTGCGCCACGGCTGGGGAACGGCCTGGTACACGCGCGGTGCCTACGGCCGCATCCTCCGCTTTCGCCGCGCGGCAGAAGGGCTGCGTGGCCTATCCTTCGTGAGCAGCGCCTACGGGGGAACCCACATGGAGGCCTCGCTGGTGACGGCGGAGCGCGCGGTGCAGCGCGCCCGGGCCGATGCCTGAAGTGCGCTCGGTGCCACCGAGAGAGAGAAGGAGGGTGTGCCATGCCCAGCGTCGATTTCTCACTGGAGGGAAAGGCCGCCCTGGTCACCGGCGGCTCGAAGGGGATCGGCCGTGCCATCGCCCTGGCCTTTGCCGAGTACGGTGCCGACGTGGCCATCTCGGCCCGGGGTGAGGAGGCCCTGGAGAAGACGAGCCAGGAGATCCACAGCCAGACGGGCCGGCGCTGCGTGGCCGTTCCCGCGGACCTCTCCCAGGACGAGCAGGTCCGCGCCCTCCACCGGCAGGTGGTGGAGGAGCTCGGCGGCGTCGACATCCTGGTGAACAACGCCGCCCACGGGGCCCTGGCGCCGCTCAGCTCCATCACCCGGGAGGAGTTCGAGGCCACCCTGCGCCTCAACACCTGGGCGGCGCTCTACCTGGCCCAGCTCTGCCTGCCCGGCTGGAAGGAGAAGCACGAGGGGGTGATCATCAACATCTCCTCGAACGGCGGCATCAAGGCGGACCCCTACATCGGCGCCTACAGCGCCTCCAAGGCCGCCATCGGCATCCTGAGCGTGCAGATGGCCCAGGAGTGGGGAAAGTTCGGCGTGCGTTCGAACGCCATCTGCCCCGGCCTCACCCGCACCGAGACCGCAGACCCCATGGTGAAGTACTTCGAGCAGGACGGCTGGAGCCAGAACATGATGCACCGCTGCGCCGAGCCCCATGAGATCGCCGGCATGGCGGTGCTGCTGGCGAGCCCCGCCGGGAGCTACTGCCACGGGGAGCTCTTCACCGTGGACGGCGGCGAGATCTGGCGGCCCACCTACGAGCTGGATCTGTAGGCGCGGTCGGAGAGTCCCACGGTGTCTTCCTCCGGTGCCTGTGTGGTCGCCATCGATCTGGGCACCAGTGGCCCGCGCGTGGCGGTGGTCGACAGCGAGGGGGCCATCCTCGGCGCCCACTCCGAGAGCGTGGGCTTCTCCTTCGTCGGGGAGCACGGGGCGGAGCAGGACCCGGAGGAGGTCTGGCGGGCCACCCGCAGCGCCGTGGCCCGGGCGGTGGCCGCCTCCGGCGTGGCCCCGGAGCGCATCCTCGCGCTCCTCTGCGATTCCCAGTACTCCTCGGTGGTGCCCGTGGCGGAGAGCGGCGAGCCCGTGGGCCCGCTCTTCCTCTACCTGGACCAGCGCGGCGCGCCTCTCGCCCGCCGCCTGCTGAAGCGCCACCCGGAGCTCTGGGACCGCTGGCTGGCCCTCCACGGGCGCCCCTGCACTGGCAGCGGCGAGGACTCCCTCTCCAAGATGCTCTACGTGCAGGAGGAGCGCCCGGAGATCTTCGAGAAGACCCACTGCTTCCTGGAGCCCATGGACTACGTCAGCGCGCGCTTCACCGGCCGCTGCGCGGCGAACCAGTGCACCATCGAGATGATGCTGCTGGGGGACAACCGCTACTTCGACACCCGCTTCTACTCCGACGAGCTGGTGGCCGCCACCGGCATCGACCCGAGCCGGCTGCCGGAGCTCGTGCCCGTGGGGGCGGTCCTGGGTCCCGTGCAGGCATCCGTGGCGGCCGAGACGGGCCTCTCCCCGCGCACCCGGGTGATCGCGGCGGTGAACGACACCCAGGCCCTGGCCATGGGCACCGGAAGCTACCGGGGCACACACCTGGGCCTCTCCATCGGCACCACCCTGGTTCCGGTCACCTTCGTGGATCGCCTGGACCGGCAACGGGATCGCCTCTTCCCCCTCGACTTCTCGAACCTCTTCCTGCCCCAGCCCGCGCCCCTGGCCAGCCCGAAGGGGCACCACCTGGTGATGGCGGAGCTGGGCCTGGCGGGAAAGGCCCTGGACCAGCTGCTGCGGGAGGTCATCTACGCCCGGGACCGGCTGGCGGACCATCGGACCGAGGAGCCCTACGCCCAGCTCGAGCAGGCCGTGGCGCAGGTGCCCGCCGGCTCCGACGGGGTGCTCTTCCTGCCCTGGCTGAGCGGCTCCTGGATGCCCGCCGGCGACGACGCCGCCCGGGGCGGCTACCTGAACCTCTCCCTCAAGACCACCCGCCAGCACCTGCTGCGCGCGACCCTGGAGGGGGTGGCCTACCAGCTCCGCTGGGCCCTGCCCCGGCTGGAGGCGTTCGTCGGCCACAGCTGCGAGAGCTTCTACTTCGGCGGCGGCGGCGCGCGCTCGCCGGCCTGGACGCAGATCCTGGCGGATGTCTGCGATACCCCCGTCCGGCAGATGGCCGAGCCCCAGTACACCCTCTGCCGGGGAGCGGCGATGCTGGCCTTCCATCGCCTCGGCGAGCTGGGCCTGGACGATTTCGACGCCTGGCTGCGCTTCCAGCACACCTGCGAGCCGCACCCGGAGCACCGCGCCGTCTACGCTGCGCTCTCCGAGCAGTTCGTGAAGGCCCATGAAATGCTGAAGCCGTTCTTCCACGCCCTGAACGGCTAGGAGCCGCACCCGGATGAGGCGCATCGCTGCGGGCAGGGCCTACCCCTTCGAGCCCGTCAGCCCGTGGCTCCCGGAGCCGCCGGCGGACCTGCGGCCGCCCCTGGCCGGGGACCTCTGCGCCGACGTGGCCATCGTGGGTGCGGGCTGCACGGGCCTCTCCGCTGCCCTGGCCCTGCGCGCCCGAGGCGCCCGGGTGGTGCTGCTGGAGGCGGAGTTCGCGGGCTCCGGCTCCAGCGGCCGCAATGCGGGCCACCTGGCGGGCCCTGCGGTGATGGACCTGCCGGTGGTGGCGCGGCGGAACGGCCGGCGCGGTACCGAGCGGCTCGTGCGCTTTGCCTCCGAGGCGCTTCGCTACGCCGAGCGGCAGCTCGCCGCCTGGGAGATCGACTGCGGCTACCGCCCCTCGGGCCTGCTGATGGCGGCCATCCACCCCCGGCAGGAGCGCCGGGCGCGCCAGTGGATCGACCTGTGCGGCCACTTCGGTCTTCCCCTGGAGTTCTTGCCGCGAGCGGCCCTGGCCGAGCGCGGCATTCCGCAGACCTTTCTCTGCGCGGCCTACGACCGAAGCGGCGGCGTCTTCGATCCGGGGCGGCTGGCCCGGGGCCTGCGGCGGGCCGCACTGGCAGCGGGAGTCGAGCTCTTCGAAGGCACGGCCGTTCGAGAGATCTGCCCGGGCAGCCGGATGCACCTGCGCTGCGCCGGCGGACGGGTCCGCGCCGACTGGGCGCTGCTGGCCACCAACGCCTATACCCGGGAGCTGCGGCCCCGGCCGCGCAGCGTGATTCCCCTGCGCGTCTCCGGCTTCGAGACGGCGCCCCTGACGGGCGCTCAGCTCGACGCCCTGGGCTGGCAGCGCTGGGAGGCGCTCAACACCCTGCACCATGTGCTCGAGTCCTACCGGCGCACCGAGCAGGGCAGCATCGCGGCCACCTCCAAGGTCTTCGCCCACGGCTTCGCTGGCCACCGCCCGGCGGCCTACGCACCCGGCGCCTTCCGCTGCCTGGAAGGAGGCTTCCGGGCACGCTTCCCGATGCTGGCCGGCGTGCCCATCCGGCGCTTCTGGAGCGGCTGGATCGCCCAGACGACGGACTTCCGGCCGCTGCTCGGCAGCGATCCGTGCTGCCCCAGGCTGCTCCACGGCCTGGGCTACTGCGGCCACGGCGTCGCCCAGTCGATGCTCATGGGCGCCGTGCTGGCCGAGCGCATCGCCGGCGGCCAGCATCCGCTCGAGGAGTGCGTGCGCCGGCGCGCCTTCTCCTGGCCGCCGGAGCCCCTCACCTGGAGCGCCGTCGGCCTGATCCGGCTGGCCATGCGCGCCGCGGACCTGCGCACGGACCGCGACCTGGAGTGAGAAGGAGCACCCGGACCCGCGCGGTGAGCCTGGCGCGTGCGGCGCTGGTGGGGCGTTCCCAGGGATGCGCCCCTACATCCACCCCAGGGCGCGCTCGAGAATCTGCGTCGCATTCTCCGCGGCACAGTGCCCGTGGGCGATGACGAGCCGGTCGGGCTTCCAGGCCAGCAGCTGGGCCCGGGCCGCGTGGGCACGGCCTCGGCGCACGAAGCTGGCGCGCCACTCGCGGGGGGTGCTGCCCTTCTCTCCCACCAGGCCGTCCAGGCGCATCACGAGCTTCTTCATGCCAGCGAGCCCGGCCGGGTCATGGCGCTGGACCAGGTCGCAGAGAAGCGCCGTTCGGGAGGGGCGATGGAAGAAGGCGACCTCCTCCATGAGCAGGGAGCCGCGAACGATCACCTGGTCAAGGTCCTCGGCCCAGGCCGGCTCCGGCTCGTCACCGAGCTGCGCGGAGAAGTGCAGGTCGCGTCGGCGCCGGGCCAGCCCCGGCGGCGCGTAGAGCTGCGCATCGGGCCAGCGGCCCATCCACTCCTCCAGGAAGAGGTGGTGGAGCTTGTTGGGCGAGACCAGGTGGCGGACGGGGCCGATGGCCCGGACCTCGCTCTCCAGCTGCGGGGTGAGGGCCACGGGCGACCACACCCACACCCCTCCGTCCCGCAGACGCACCAGCGCCATGCGCGTGGGGTAGGGAAAGCCCAGGAAGGAGACCGTGGGCCCCTCTGCCAGGTAGAGGGAGGGAGCGAACTCCTCCAGCATGCCGAGAGGATAGGCCCCGGGCGGCCTCCTTTCCCCCTTCGGCGCAGGGGCTCCCGGACTGGTAAGGTTCCCGGCCCGGCACGGGAGGGACGATGGCCAAGCTTCTCCTGATCGGCTGCGGAGGCGGCGTGGGAGCGATCCTGCGCTACCTGGTGGCGGGCTGGGGACAGGCGCTCACCTCGGGCTCCTTTCCCCTGGGAACCCTGGTGGTGAACGTGGCCGGCTGCCTGGTGATCGGCTGGCTGGGAACCCTCCTGACCGGGCCGGTGCTGGTGCGGGAGGAGGTCCGCATGGCGCTGCTGGTGGGGGTGCTGGGGGGCTTCACCACCTTCTCCACCTTCGGCTTCGAGACGGGCAGCCTGCTCTCGGATGGCGAGTGGGCACAGGCGCTGCTCAACGTGGCGCTGAGCAACGGCCTGGGCCTGGCGGCGCTCTTCCTGGGCTTCCGCCTGGCCCGGCTCACCCACGGAGGCTGACCATGCAGATCCCCGAAGAGGCTACCCTGCTGCGCATCCACCTGGGCGAGAGCGACCGCATCCACGGCCGCCCGGTCTACGAGGCCATCGTGCTCAAGGCGAGGGAGATGCACCTGGCCGGCGCCACGGTGCTGCGCGGCTCCATGGGCTTCGGCAAGAGCAGCCGCCTGCACACCGCCAAGGTGCTGCGCCTCTCCGGCGACCTGCCGGTGGTGGTGGAGATCGTGGACGCCGAGGAGAAGATCCAGGCCTTCCTGCCCCGGCTGGACGAGCTGATGACCGCCGGCCTCGTCACCCTCGAGCGCGTGCGCGTGCTCCACTACAGCGGCAACGGGCCCAGCGGCACCACGGAATCCTCTTCACCCGGGGGCTGACGCTCCCCTTCGGTTCCGGACCTGTGCCAGGTGCTGCCCACCTCGCGCCGGAAGCGCGCCGCCAGCGGCTACGCAGCCGGGTGTCGCGCGCGCGGAGATTTCCACGAATCTCCGCGGAGTTGTCTGGCCAGCTGCGGGGTTTGGTTGCTCTTGGTCGTGAAAAAGTTCTGTAAAACCGGCCAATTGCGCCGCTAGATGCGAGTATGATGAAGCCGCGGCGAGCCTCGTGGCAGCCGTCTCGCGCCTGCCATGATGACCCGGCTCTCTCAGCTCGCTCGCATCCTCGTCACCGCCAGCGTCCGCCGTCCCCGGCGCACGGCGGCACTGGGCCTCGGGCTCACCCTCGCCCTGCTGGTTCCCGCGGCCCACCTCACCAGCGAGGTCGGCTACGCGACCTACTTCGGCCCGGACGATCCAGCGGTGCAGCGCCTGGGCGATTTCTTCGAGGAGTTCGACAGCGGCCTCCATGTGCTGCTGGTCTTCGGCTGCCCGGGCAGCCGCCTCTGCAGCTCCTTTCGCGAGCGGCGGGCCCTCGAGTTCGCCGGGGAGCTCCAGGCGCAGCTGGATGCGCTGCCCAACGTGCGCCGCACCCGCAGCGTCCTGAACACGCCCGTCGTCGTCGGGCCGCTCGAGACCCGCACCGTGGCCGAGCCGAGCGGGCAGGGCGGCTACCCCTTGCGCCCGGACTGGAAGCCCTTGATGGAGGGCTCCCTGGGACGGTCCTTCCTGTCGCGTCTGGTCCTTTCCGAAGACGGTCGTACGGCGGGCATCGTGGTGGAGCTGCAATCTCTCGAGAGCCAGCCCGTGCGCGATCTCGTCCACGCCATCCTCGCGCTGGTTCCGGGCTTCGAGGCGAAGCTGGGGGCTCCCATCTACGTGGCGGGGGATCCGGTCTGGACGGTGGCGGCGGACGACGACCTGGGCGCGGACTCCCGCAATCTCACGCTCCTGATGTTCGGGCTGATCGCCGCGATCCTGTGGGGCTTCTATCGGGACGCCTGGCTCACCTTGCTTCCCATCCTCTCGGTGGGGGGCCTCACCGTGGCCGTGGACGGCCTGATCGGCCTGCTCGGGGTTCCCATGACCAGCATCCTGGCGGCCCTCCCCCCACTGCTGGTGGTGATCGCCATCACCGCCACCATTCATCTGCTGACGGCCTACCTGCATCGGGCCGAGGGGCGGCTCGTGGAGGATGCCCTGATCCAGGCAGCGGAGCGGGTGGGGCCCGGCTGCCTGTGGGCCTCCATCACCACCGCTGCGGGCTTCGGATCCTTCCTGTTCAGCGACCTGGCCAGCTTCCGGCACTTCGGCGCAGTGGCGGCAGCGGGCCTGGGCCTGGCCTTTCTGGGCACCTTCACCCTGCTTCCGGCACTGCTGTGCCTGCGCCCACCGGCGTTGCGCAAGGGGCGCGGAGCGCGCCTGGGTGCGGTGCGGGAGATGATCGAGGCGGCCCTCTCCGCCAGCTCGTGCCGTCCTCGCTTCGTCCTGGCGACCGGTGGCTGCCTGCTGCTGGCGCTCGCGGCGGGCCTTCCGCGCCTCTACTACGAGGTCGACTTCGGCGATCAGTCCCTCGTGTTGCGCTCGGTCCGCTACATGGAGGCCAACTTCCGCAAGCCCATGACCACGGAGCTCGCCGTCAGTGTGCCCCCCGGCCGGCGCATCTACGACGCGGCGACCTTGCGCCTGCTGAAGCGCCTGGAGGCCTACTTCGACCTCGAGCCCAGTACCGGAGATACCTGGAGCTTCCTGGACTTTCTCGACGAGGCCTATCGGATCGACCACGGCCACGGGCCCGCCTCCTTCGAGGATCTGGTCCGGGCGGCTCCGGCGGAGATGCCCATCGTCGCCTCCTTCGATGGGCTCTCGACCTTCTGGAGCGAGAGCGCAACGGAGGATGATGCAGGCCACATCAGCTACCGGGACCGGGCCCGGATCTCGGTGCATCGAGGCTGGCTCGATGGGGAGGACCAGCTCCCCTACGTGGATCGCCTCCACGCCTTCCTGGGAAAGCTGAACCTCGAGCTGGAGAGCGAGGGCTACCGGGTGGAGCTGGAGGGTGGACTCGAGCTGGCTGCCCTGGCGGAACGGCGCATTCGCGAGACCCAGTGGAAGAGCTTCGCCTCGGCCTTCGCAGTGGTGGTCCTCACCCTCTGGGTGCTGCTCTGGCCCGACCGCGGCCTGGCCTTCCTCGGGACCTGGGTCAACCTGCTGCCGGTGCTGGGCCTGCTGGGCCTCATGGGATGGGCGGGGATCGCCGTGGATCCCGCCAACACCATGGTGGCGGCGATCCTGCTGGCCATCGCCGTGGACGACACGATCCACGTCCTGCTCCGCTACCGCCGCGAGCGGAGCCGCGGCCAGAGCCCGGTACCTGCCATCCAGACGACTCTTCGAGAGGTCGGGGAGGCGGTGGTGATCACCAGCTTCTGCCTGGCTCTCGGCTTCGTCGTGCTGATGTTCTCCCGCTGGGGTGGGCTCGTCTCCTTCGGGCTGCTGGCCAGCCTCGGAATCGCCTTCGCCCTGGGAGGCGATCTCCTGCTGCTTCCGGCCGCACTCCTCTGGAACCTCCGGAGGAGCTCCTGAGGTGCGCGCCGCCCGGACCCTTCGGCCCTCCCTGGTGATCCTTGCGGCCCTGCTCCCGCTGCTAGCGGCCCTGCCCTCGCCGGAAGGACTCCACGCGGGTCGGCCGCGCATCGCAGCTCCTCTGGACAGGGCCCTGCGGGTTCCCTTCGCCTCGGTCTTCCTGCAGGAGGGCGCGGGTTTCTTTCACCCCTGGGATCGCGTACTGGAGGCGACCCTCCCGGGAGAGGGTCGGGTTCGGGCTCCGCGCACGCGCCGGGAGCTCTACCAGGGCCTGCAGGGGCTCGCGGCCGGGAGCTGGGTCTCCTTGCGAGTGGCCCGGGGCCGGCGCTCCGTTCTGATAGAGGCCCCCCTCCTGCGCGAGCCCGCCTGGAGGAGCGCGGCCCACTGCTGGCCCGTGCTCTTCGTGGGTCTCGCCTTCCTGGCCTTCGGTCTCACCCTGGCCCTCGGTAGCCGGCATCCCATTGTCCCGCCGCTCTGGGCGCTCTCCTGGTGTGTGGGCACCAGCCTGCTGTGCCAGCTCGACCTCCTGCTTCCCGAAGACCCGGGAGTGCTCGGTCTGGGCGCCCTGCGCGGCCGGCTGGCCGCGCTCAGCATGATGCTCCTGCCCGCTTCCGTGCTCCACCTCTCCATGCGCTTTCCGGTGGTGTCCCCCTGGTTTCGCCGGCCGACGCTGGCAGTGGCACCCTACGCCTTCTGGGCCCTGCCCGCCGTGCTGGCCCAGCTGCACCTGCAGGACGCCGCCGCCACCGCCGTCCTCTCGCGGCTGACCATGGGAGCCACCTTCCTCTCAGTGGGCGTCCTGGTCGTGGCGAGCGCGACGGCCGCGCGTCGCATGTCCCCCATCGGGCAGGCGCGCACGCGGGCACTCCTGGCGGGTGTGGCTGTGAGTGGAGCCGTACCACTGGCGTGCCTGGCGGGGGTGGCGGGTCTTCCGGAGGGGATGCATCCCTCCTCGAGTCTCTCGCTCCTGGGCTTTCCCGTTGCGATCTCCTGGGCGATCCTTCGCTATCGACTGTTGGACCCTCCGGCCTGGCTCCAGCGGATTCAGCTGTTCGGTCTCAGCTCCCTGGCTGCCTTGCTCCTCACCCTGGGCGCCGTTGCGGCCGCCCTCTCCACGGCCGGGAAGTCCTCGCAGCCGAGCGCCGGGGAGGGCATCCCGGCAGCCCTGCTGGCGATCCTGCTCTACCAGTCCCTGCAGGCGAGCTTTCGCCGCGGCGTCTCGGAGCGGGTGCTGCGTGCCACCGCCAGCGACGCGTTCCTTGAGGCGGTGAGCCGGGACCTGGCACGCGCCAAGAGCCCCGTGATGGCCCTGCACCGGACGACTGCGCTGGTCCAGCGCCAGCTGAAGGCGAGCCGGGTCGAGTGGGAGTTCACTCGAGGATCCCCGCCGCGGGAGCTCTCCCGACTCTCGCGCCGGGCCAGAGGCCTGTGGTGCGAGGCCGGCCAGCCGCTGAACCAGATGCTCGTCAGCAAGGTGCGCGACGAGGACCCGGGGACGGACCTGCCCGAGGTGGTGATGTGCGTGGCGCCGCGCGGAGCGCCTCCTGTCCTGGTGGCCGTCGGGTCCCGAACGGACGGCCTGCCCTACACGGACGAAGAGAGGCGGATGCTCGCCAGCGTGCTCCCCGTGGTCACCACCGCGCTGGAGGCAGCGGCGACGAAGGTGGATCTCCAGGCGCGGGTGGCGGAGAAGACCGCGTCGCTCCAGCGCATCCTGGAGGACGGCCAGGCGGTGGTGGGCGCCGCTCGGGCCATCTGCGAGGCCGAGCAGCCCACGGAGGTCCTGGCCATCCTGCGAGGCTTCGCCGCCGCCCAGGGAGCCTCTCTCTTCTGCTTCGAGGAGCCTGCGCTTCCGGAGCCTGGAGCGGTCTCCCTGCGGGTTCCGGGAGAGCCGCCCAGGGCGGTGGTGGCTCACGGCATCTCACGGGAGCGCGCAGCTGAGCTGCGGCCCCGACTCGACACCCTATGTGCCTTCGCCGGCCTGGCCATCGGAAGGTTGAAGCTGCTGGCGGGCCTCAAGCGCGAGGTGGAGCGCCAGGCGGGCGAGATCGCGGAGCACCGCTCCCGCCGCTTGCACGCCGAGTTCGTGCGCGGCGTCGCCCACGAGCTGCGAAAACCCACGGAGGAGGTGCGACACCGGCTGGAGGAGCTGTGCGCGGAAGAGCCCTCCCTGCCCGCCGAGCGCCTCTCGCGCATCCGTGCGGCGAGCCTGGAGATGTCCCGGCGCCTGGACCTCCTGCTCTTCCACTCGGGAATCCAGCTCGATCGCCAGCGCATGGATCTCGTGCGGGTCGTGGACGACGCCATCGAGGCCGTGAGGGTGGCCTTTGCGGAGCGGATCTTCCGGGCCGCACATCAGCTCCCCCGCCTGCCCATGCTGGGAGATCCGAGCCGCCTGCGCTCTGTGGTGGAGAACCTGCTGGACAATGCGGCCAAGGCCACCCGGCCCGGCCAGGAGATCGTGGTGCGGACGACCCTGGAGGCCGCGAGAGGCAGACGGCGAGCGCGGGTTCGGCTCGAAGTGGAGGATGCCGGTCGGGGCATTTCACCCGAGCAGCTGGGGGAGATCTTCGAGCCGGGGATCTCCTTTGCACCACGGGGGTTCGGCCTCGGTCTCTCCCTGTGCAGAGAGGTCGTGCAGATGCTCGGTGGGAGGATCGAGGTGGAGTCCCAGCCGGGCAGGACCCGCTTCCAGATCTGGTTGCCGCAATTCCAGGACGATTCGGGAGAGCGAGATGAAGATGGACGCAGCCATTCTGCTGGTTGAGGATCACGAGGCGACCCGGGCCGAGCTGAGCCGATCGCTTCACCGCTTCGGCTATCGCGTGCTCCGTGCGAGCGGCGCCCAGGAGGCCCTGGAGAGGCTGCGGCAGGATCCGGTGGACCTCGTCCTCAGCGACTACCGCATGGCACCCATGGACGGCCTGGCCCTGCTGCGCGCGGTGCGCCGGACCTTGGAGGTTCCCTTCATCCTCTACAGCGCCGGGGCCGATGCGGACGCGGTCTTCGCTGCGGGCCGGGAGGGGGCCGTGCGCTTCCTGCAGTACCCCTTCCGCCTCGAGGACCAGCTGCTGCCCACGCTCGCGGACAGCATCGCCCGCAGTCTGAGTCCGGAGCCGGAGACGCGGCGTGGAGCCGATCGCCTGCTGGGAAGCTCCACGGCGATCCGACGGGTGCGCATATCGATCCGTCGCCTGGCCCGCACCTCCACCACCGTCCTGATCCAGGGGGAGACGGGCACGGGAAAGGAGCTGGTGGCGCGGGCCCTCCACGAGGAGAGTGGCCGGGAGCCCTTCCTGACGGCCTCCGTGCCGGAGCTGGCCGGGGGGACCCTGGAGAGCGAGCTCTTCGGCCACGAGAGGGGAGCCTTCACCGGTGCCATTGCCAGCCACCGGGGCCTCTTCGAGAGTGCCAACGGCGGAACCCTCTTCCTGGACGAGATCGGAGATGCTCCCCCGGGCACCCAGGTGAAGCTCCTGCGTGCCCTGGAGGTGGGAGAGGTGCGGCCGGTGGGAAGCCCCACCAGTCGCAAGGTCGACGTGCGGGTCATCGCCGCCACCAATCGCGACCTGGCGGGGTGCGTGCGCCGCGGAGCCTTCCGGGAGGATCTCTTCTACCGGCTGCGCGGCGCCCTGATCCATCTGCCCCCCTTGCGGGAGCGCGCCGAAGACATCGAGAGCATCGCTCGGGCGCTGCTGGAGGAGATTGCGTGCGCCGCCCGGGTGCCCCTGCCCAGGCTGGATCCCGCCTTCCTGCGGGCGCTGGATCGCTGCCTGTGGAAGGGAAACGTCCGGGAGCTGCGCTCCGTGCTGGAGCACGTGGTCCTCTGGCGCGATGGAGACGGAGCGCTCGAGCTGAACCACCTGATGGAGGCGCTGATCGCCATGAACCCCGAGCTCCGCCCCGGAGACCAGCTGCTGGCCCAGCAGTTCCTGGATGCCTATCGGAGGAACGGCTGGAACCAGGAGGCGGCCCGGCGCGAGCTGGGCCTCTCCCGAAGCGCCTGGCGCAGCCGCTTCGCCCGGCTCGGAATGGAAGCCGTGAGGCGCCGGCGGCGATGACGATCCGCGCTCTCACCATGAGCGGGCTGCTGCTCCTTCTCGCCGGGGTCCGGGCCCAGGCGGAACCCGCGGGCACGGCGCCGGAGGCCTCTCCTCTCGAGATCCTGCAGTCGGCCTTCGACCGCATGTTCAACTACCCCTCCGTGCGCAGCATCCAGCTCCGCATCCACCGCCGGGGGCATCGGGTCACCTACTGGGCCTTCGACCTCGTGTACAAGAAGGTGGATGGGCGCGGCCGCACGCTGCTGCGCTTCACCGAGCCCGAGTACCTGCGCGGCAACGCGCTGCTGGTGCTGGAGGTCTCCGGGGGCCAGAACGATACCTGGATCTACCAGAAGGAGCTGAGGCGACCGCGCCGGGTCGTCTCGGCCCAGAAGGGCGATTCCTTCTACGGCAGCGACCTCTCCTTCGAGGACCTCGAGCACCACGACTGGAGGGAATTCGAGCTGAAGCGTCTGCCCGATTCCGTGGTGCGGCACCGCAAGGTCCACGTCATCGACGCCCGGGCACCTGCCCGCTCCCAGTACGCCCACCTGCGCGCCTTCGTGGAAAAGGGGCGCAGGGCTCTGCTGCGCCTGGATCTGTTCAAGGAGGGCCACGAGCCGGTCAAGTCCTTCCGGCTGGAGCCGGAGGAGATCCACGAGGAGCACGGCCTGCTCAAGCCCGAGCGGATGTGGGTGGTCCCAGCCGGCCGGGATGCCTCCACGGAGGTGGTGTTCCGGAGGATCGAGGACGATCCCGACATCACCGATTCCGTGTTCGCGACCATGCGCCTGGAGCGCTCCGGCGAGAATCTCTTCGAGCTGGTCGAACGCCTGCGGCGAGGGGGGGCGCACTGATGGATCGCCACCGCCGCAGGCCCCTCTACAGCGCGGACAACGAGGACAGCCGCTCGGAGCTGGCCGCCCTGGAGATCACGGGCTCGGATGGGGTCGTCGCCATCTGCGCGGGCGGAGGGCGGGCACTCAGCCTGCTGGCTGCGGGGCCCGGGCGCCTGCTGGCCATCGACCGGCGGGCCGACCAGCTCTTCCAGCTGGAGCTGAAGGCCGCTGCCCTGGAGGCCCTGCCCTACGAGGCCTTCCTGGCCTTTCTGGGCATCGGGGAGGGAGCGGATCGGCTCGGCTGCTATGCGGAGCTCCGCCCGGCGCTCTCCCCCAGCGCCCGGCGCTACTGGGATCGTCGCCCGGCCCTGCTGCGGGAGGGTGTGTTCCACGCCGGACGGACGGAGCGGGCCCTCATGGGCTTCATGCGTGCTCTCGGGGCCGGCGGCCGCATGGATTGGCTCGACGCCCTCTTTCGGGCGGCGGATCTCCAGGCCCAGCGGACCCTGCTGGCGCGGCAGCGAGGCCAGGTGGAGCGGTGGCTGCGCATCTGGCGGCACCTGCTGCACCCGCTCGTCATCTACCCCATCGCCCAGGATCCCGGCTTTCTGCGCTCCACCGGCGGCAGCCTGGGGGTGCTCCTGGTCCAGCGGATTCTGGACCACGCCCAGCGGAACCTGGTGCGGCAGAGCATGCTGCTGCGCCTGGTGGTGGATGGCGGCCTCGGCCCCAGCAGCCCACTGCCGCCCTACCTGACTCGGAGCGGCTTCGAGCGGGCCCAGAAGAACCTGGCCCGGCTGGAGCTCCAGTGCACGGATCTGCACGACTTCGTGGTGCGCTGCCGGCCAGCGGCGACCCTCAAGTGGTCGCTCTCGGACGTGAGCGGCTGGATGAGCGAGGCCTCCTTCCACGAGATCCTGCGCTCCATCGCCCGGCGCAGCCCCCCCGGCACGCGTTTCTGTGCCCGCAACTTCGCCGCCCATCGGGGGATTCCCAGGGATCTGAGGGGACGGGTCCGCCGCCTGGATGCCCTCTGCCAGCGTCTGGATCGTGAGGATTCCTCGGCCATCTACCGCTTCGAGGTGGGGGAGGTGGTGGAGGGCCCGCAGCCCCAGGCCCCTCCACGCGGCTCCCCTCGGAGACCCGGCGCAGCCGCATGACCCCTGCCCCGAGGGGTTTGCCGCCCAGCGCGGCGGTGCATATCCTCTGGGCTGTGGGGGCGATCGGCTTCGACGGGTGGTGGAAGACGGTCGCTGCGTGCCGAGGGGGTGACGACCTCGTAAATCCCGTTGCAGTTGGTAGCGAACAACTGCCGACGCAAACTACGCACTCGCCGCTTAGCTGACCGCTGAGTAGCGACGTCCGTCCCCGATGTCTCCTAGGGGGTCGCGGGCGTCATCAGGAGACTGGCCACCGGCCGCTGGCAGGCCGCAACCGGCTGGCGAGAACCGAGTCTGCCAAGGTGGGCGCTTCTCCCGCTTCCGCGACAGGCCCCGCCGAGATCGAGCGGAAGCTACGCACGTAGACGCGGCCGCTGGACACCATGCGGACGCGGGTTCGATTCCCGCCGCCTCCACCATCGCAAAGAATTCCAACCGCCTTCCGGGCCGTCCTGGCCCGGGAGCGGTGCGAGCAGCGCCAGCGTGTCGAGCGAGGTTCTCGCCACGTAGTAGGGCCGACCGATCTCGCCCTTCGTCGGCTCCAGCTCGATCTTCCCGAGCAGCGCGCGCAGCAGAGGGGCAGAACGCTCCGTTCTCCTCTCCAGCACCTCCTGCATGCCGGCGAGCCGCTCCTCGACCCACTCGACCGGCGGCGCCTGGAAGACCTTCTCGGATCCCCGGCGAAGACCGTCCAGATCCGCGCGGAGCGCCTCGACCCGGCGCTCCGTCTCCACCAGGGCCTTGCCGAGCGCTTGGCTGCCCCGCCCTTCGCCGATGAAGTCGACGAAGTTTGCGAGGCGCCGCTCTTCGGCGTCGAGCTCTGCTTCCTTCGTCCGCACCGTCTCGGGGATGTGCGCGTAGAGCTTGGCGACCTCCGCCTCGACGCGCTCGAGCAGGTACCGGATGTGCTCCGTCTGATCGAGCTGCTCACGCACCGCCTTCAGGATGATTGTCTCGGCGAGCTTCCGCCGGACGAGCATCTTGTTGTCGCAGGCGCTCTTCGCGGCCCCGAGGCAGCCGTAGTAGCCGCCGGCCTTCCCGCTCACCTGGGCGATGGTCGCTCCGCATCGACCGCAGGTCATCGAGCCCGAGAGCAGGTGGGTGGGGAAGTGCTGCTCCCGACCACCCTGCCCGCGCGAGAAGCCGCGCCGGCCCTTGCCGCCGGGCCAGCTCCGCCGCACGTCCTGGCGCCGCGCCCGAACCTGCTCCCACAGTGCCTCCGGCACGATGCGCAGCGACTCGTCCTCCTGCACGACCCAGTCGGACTCCGGCTTCGTGAACCGCCGCCTCCGACCCGTCCGCGGATCGCGGCGGCTCTCCGTCTTGTTCCAGACCCAGCGCCCGACGTACTTCTCGTTGTCCAAGAGCCGGCTCAGGGTCGCCGGAGACCAGCCCTTGGCCGAACGCATCCGCCCCGGCACCTGCTCCTCGTTGAGCATGCACACGATGCGCGTGAGCGAGAGCCCGTCGGCGTAGGCCTTGAAGATCCGGAGGACAACCGCGGCCTCTCGCGGCTCGATCTCCATCCGGTAGCCCTCGGGCCGCGGGCGGCCCTTCTTGTCCATCCGGATCGTGCCGACCGGGACGGACTTGTAGCCGAAGGTCCGCTCGCCGACCGAGAACCCACGCTCCTTCTGACCCATCTGCCCGCGCAGCGTCTTCTTCTTGAGGCCGCGGAGCTGCAGCTCGTTGAAGATCCCGCGGATCTGGATCCCGAGCGTCGCCTCCTCGTCCTCGCTGTCGAGCCCGTCCGCCACCGACACGACGCGCACGCCCTCGAAGTGCAGCTCGGCGATCACGGACAGCATCAGGTAGTTGTCGCGGGCCAGTCGGGACAGGTCGTCGACGAGCACCACATCGAACTGGCTGCTCTGCGCCGCGGCCACCAGTGCCGACAGCCCCTGCCGGTCGCGCCGCGCCCCGGACTGCGCCTGGTCCGCGTAGATGTGGTCTTCCAGGACGCTGAATCCGCGCTGGCTGGCGAGCCTTCGACAGGCGCCGATCTGGTCCTCGATACTCTCGGGGCGCTGGTTCTCGGAGCTATACCGCGCGTAGATCGCCGCACGCATGCTCTAAGCCTTCCTCCGAGTTCCACTCGTGGATACGTCCCCGTCGTCCTGGCGGGCAGCTTGTTCCATCAGGCGCACGTACTCCCGAGCGAGGTCCTCGGCCATGTGGTCGAGGAGGGCTGCCACGGCCGGATCGATGGAGGCAGACCGGGCAGGCTGTTCCCGGCTCGCTTCCGCCTCCGCTGCCGCCGTCTTCGATCGTGCCACCGCCACTCCTGCAATGATAGTCACTGTCTATCATTGCAGGAGACGGATGTCAAGGCTCAAGAGGCAGATCCTGCGCGATGCGGGTGACGCTGATCTCGACCCGCGTGTGCCGGCTGCGTTCCGGCCCACCGAAGTCGTCCGCACCGGAGGCTCGGCCAGGGGGTGGCGCTGGCTTGACGAGCCTCAGCTTGGGTCGAGATCCAGCGGCCGTCGTCCCTTCCGTCAAGCCATCCAAGTCGATCCCGCCGTAGACCTTCGGGGGTCCACCCGCAGCACCGAGCGTGAAGTAGAGGCGCCGCCCGTCACCGATCACCACGCGCAGGTCGGGTGCGTTCTTCGCCCGCAGGCTCTCGGGGAGCCGGAAGCCGCGGGTCTCCTTTCCCACCGCAGCCTCGAAGGCCCGCATCACGTGAACCACCGCGCCGATCAGCGTGGCCGGCAGCTCCAGGTCCCGCAGCCGCAACGCCACCGCGAACTCGAGCAGGTTTCGGCTCGAGAACCGCCGGCTGCTCCCTCGGCCCTCCGCATCCTGGACGTCGGGCTCCACCACGCCCTTCTCGCACAGGTAGATCAGCCGGTGCTGCGGCTCTTCCAAGATCCGCGCCGCCTCCGTCAGCGTCCAGTCGCCCGCTTCCTGCGCCATCGTGATAGGCATCGTCTATCATGAGGCTCGCGCGGTCAAGGCCAGCCAGCGGCGGAGCGGCCCTTGACCGGGGACGCCTGGGGATGTCTACTTTCGTCCGCAATGACCGACTTTCATTGGCAGGGGTGCGGGAGGAGCGGCTGAGTGGCGCCGGACGAGCGCTGGGTCGGAGTCGACGACGTGGCCGCGCATCTCGGCGTGGGCAAGGACTCCATCTACCGCTGGGTCGAGAACCGCGGGCTCCCGGCACGAAAGGTAGGGCGGCTGCTGCGCTTCAAGCTCTCCCACGTCGATGCCTGGGTCGATGCCGGGAGTGGGGAGGGCAGCCCGTCCGGTAGCTCCGTGGCTCGCCCCCGGAAGCCTCCGCGAGGCACGGCGGGGCAGACATGACTCCGTGTCCCCGACCTAGCCACCGCTCGTTAACCGGCGATGGAATCGGGAGGTACGCCGTGGCGGCTCATCGCGAAGACCCCGCGAATCCTGACGCCACGACCGCAGCCACCGACTGCGAAGCGACACCCCGGATCCCCCACCGAGTGCGGTCCGACAGCGGGAACCACGCGCCCTCCCGTCTCGGCCATGACTGAACGCGCTCCCCACTACCTCGGCCACCGGCAACGCCTTCGGGAGCGCTTCCTGAAGTCGTGTCTGGATGGGTTTGCAGACTACGAGGTGGTGGAGCTGCTCCTGACGCTGGCGATCCCCCGCTCCGACGTGAAGAAACCTGCGAAGGCATTGATCGCTCGTTTCGGTGACGTTCGGGGCATCCTGGACGCCCCTGTCGAGGACCTGCGGACCGTGCCCGGGGTCGGGAGCGTTGCACCCGTCGCCCTGCGAATCATCAAGGCCGCCGCGACGCTCTATCTGCAGCAGACCACCGAGGGCCACGACTCCCTCGGAGATCCGGAACGCCTGGCGGCCTTCTGGCGGATGCGCATCGGCGCACTGCCCAACGAGGTCTTCGAGGTCGGCTATCTGGATTCCGGCTACCTGCTACTGCGAGACGGAGTGGATCGACTTGAGGAGGGAACCATCGATCGGGCGACGGTCTATCCCCGACGCGTGGTCGAGGCTGCGTTGCGCCGCAAAGCGTTCGCGCTTGTGCTCGCCCACAACCATCCAAACGGCGTAGCGACGCCGACGGAGCAGGACAAGGTTCTCACCCGAGCCATCGTTCTTGCAGCAGAGACCGTCAGCGTTCGCGTGATCGATCACTTGATCGTTGCGACAGAGCAGGTCTTCAGCTTCCGCAAGGCGGGGCTCCTGTGACGATCGCACCCGCCATCCTCGAACACTACCCCAGGCTCAACGATGTGCAGCGGGAGATCATCGGGCATATCGACGGCCCGTTGCTCGTGATCGCCGGCCCCGGCTCTGGAAAGACCTTCAGCATCGTCCTGCGGACCCTCAATCTTCTCCTACTGGAGCAGGCGGAGCCACGCCAGATCGTTCTCTGCACCTTCACTGAGAAGGCCGCGTTCGAATTGCGCGACCGTCTGGCCGCTGCCGCGCGAAGGGTTGGCTTCTCGGGGGATCTCTCCGAGCTCACGGCTTCGACGATTCACGGCCTCTGCGATCGAGTGCTCACGCAGCACCGCCACCGCACCGATCTCGGGCACGGCTACGACACACTCGACGAGCTGACTCAGCTGCTCTTCATCTTCGAGCACTTCGACGAGATCGTCGGGCCGGCTGAGAACGACCTCTTCCTCCGGCGGTGGAAGACGCGGTGGACTGCCATCGAAGGGGCGCGCGGCTACTTCGACAAGATCACCGAGGAGCTGGTCGACGCCGACCAGCTCATCGCATGCGACGATCTCTTTCTCCGAGACATCGGCGGCGCATATCGCCGCTACGAGAAGGCTCTCCTGAAGGACAACCGGGCCGACTTCGCCCATCTCCAGCGCCATGTCTTCGAACTCCTCCAAGAGCCCGCGACGGCCGACGCGGTCACCCGCGACCTACGATACGTCCTCGTGGACGAGTACCAGGACACCAACTACATCCAGGAGCAGCTCCTCCTGAAGCTGAGTGAGAAGAGTGGCAACCTCTGTGTGGTCGGCGACGAGGACCAGAGCCTCTACCGCTTCCGCGGCGCCACCGTGCGGAACATCCTGGAATTCCCGCAGAGGGTCGCCGGGTGCCGGGTTCTCGAGCTCACGACCAACTACCGCTCCCATCGCGCGATCGTGGAGCGCTACGACCGCTGGATGGCGTCGGCCGACTGGTCGAACCCGAGCGGCACGTCGTTCCGCTTCGACAAGACGATCGAGGCCGACGCGGATGGCGAGCACCCCGACTACCCGGCAAGCATCGCCATCTGGGGTCGGGACCGCCGGGACGAGGCCACCCGTTTCGCGGACCTGGTCGCCTTCCTCAAGGCCGGCGGGGTCATCACGGACTACGGTCAAGTCGCGCTGCTGCTGCACAGCGTCCGGGAGGACCATAGCGGACCCTATCTGGCGGCCCTCGAAGCCAAGGGCATCCCGGTGTTCTGTCCCCGCGCCCGCGCCTACTTCGAGATCGCCGAGGTCCGAGACCTCGTCGCGTGCTTTGCGGTGATCTTCGGTTGGCACGGGGACGGCCGTGGGCCGGTCGCAGGGGCGGTAGCAGCGCTGGCCGACTACGTGGATGCCGCCATCGTCCAGCTGAGCCGCCGCTTCGCGGCCCCGCACCCGCTGGCGGCAGCGCTGGCGCACTGGGTGAAGGAGATCGCTGCTCTCCGGGAAGGCGAGGCTCTCGACCTGCGCCTCGCGGACTACCTCTACCACCTGCTGGCACTCGAACCATTCCGGAGCGCCGTCGGGAACGAGAACACCGCGCGCAACCTCGCGATCTTCTCCCAGCTCCTGAACGTCTTCCAGACCTATTACCACTACACCGTCGTCACGCATCGCAACCGCGGGTTTCTCCGCCTCCACTTCTTCAACAGCTTCCTGCGGCTGCTCTACGACGGCGGAATCAACGAGTACGAGGACCCGGACCAGCCCTTTCCCAAGGGCCACGTGCAGGTCATGACCATCCACCAGGCGAAGGGGCTCGAGTTTCCGGTGGTCGTGGTCGGCTCGCTCTCCAACCAGCTCTCGAGCCCCAAGCGGATCGACCGGGACCTCGGCCCCTTCTACCACCGGCCACCTT
>Ga0114931_10002317_pt1 | contig 24228 bp, 22 predicted proteins | sample 2SBtaG_FD_89579 | JGI IMG/M metagenome (GOLD analysis project Ga0114931, IMG submission 89579) | Deep subsurface microbial communities from Kolumbo volcano to uncover new lineages of life (NeLLi) - 2SBTROV14_V59a metaG | ecosystem: Environmental > Aquatic > Marine > Volcanic | place: Kolumbo... | reverse complement strand
TTTGCGGCTCTTGCAAGGTCGCGTGCTTCTTGTATGGATTGAAGGTCTTGATCTAATGCCATAATAATGCCCTTTAGATAAATGGTTTATAAATATATCTTTTGTGCGGGTAATTTTCAAATGTAATTATTAATTGTTGGGGCGTGATGCTTCACGCCCTACTCGTACTTTATTTGTCACTTCATGCTTGCACGGCTTTGACATTTGCCTTTTCACTAATAAAAAACTTGATAAACGGTAAATTTATTTTTTTGAATTTTAATGAGACATTGTTTGTGCTTAGTTTAATAAATGCTTCCGTAGATGTAACTCCCTCAACTGTTAATGTTACTGTGGGTAGTAAGCTTGGATCTGTAGGGCTGCTGCAAGAAGAAAAGAACAAGGTAAAGATTAAGGCAGAGGTAAAGAGGATGAGGAAGAGAAATAGTTTTAGTTTTATTCTCATTTTTTTTACTCTTTTGTTTTTTTTAAGATTCCCGATATCTATATAACAATTTACTGCTATTAAATGTTCATTATAAAAGATATCGGGAATCTTGTCTTCTTTAACACAAGAAAATAGTCCGTTAGCTAACGGATATATATACAAAAATCGTGCTAAAATAAAAATGCTTAATATATTATAAATTCAAAGCGTGCAGTTTTTCCTTCGGTAAAAGTTACCTGTAAATGTTATGGATTGTAAAGAAATTTTACAATTTTATTTTTGGTGTTTGTGGGATTTGACGGAAGGGGGATTTAGTGGTTTGTTATTAATTTAAGAACATCAATTGAAGGTTTGAGTTTGCAAAGTCCGGCACAGACGGAAGAAGTTCGAAAATTAGTGTTTTTTATTCAAGTTCAACTTCTTACCTCTTCTGTTTTCCATTTTACCTTAACAAAAAAATAAATGATAAACGGTAAAATTATTTATTTGAATTTCAAAAATATTATTTTACATTAATTCTGTTATACTTTTCTGTTTCAACCTTAACATATAAACTGAATAAAATATCAGGAGATTGTTATGAACATCAAATTTTTTAGAAATGGTTTTAAAACTATTTTAATAATTTCAATAGTTTTCTTTTCAACTTTGTCTTTTGCACAAATTGACACATCACTTTTCAAAGGTATTTCCGCAAGAAGCATTGGTCCAGCCGGAATGAGCGGAAGGATCGCATCAATTGATGCCGTGATTTCTAATCCGAATATTATTTACGCGGGAACTGCAACAGGCGGTGTATGGAAATCAACTGACGGGGGAACAACCTGGAAACCGATATTTGACAAACAACCTGTTTCGTCAATTGGCGCTGTTGCAATTTACCAGGCTAATCCTTCAATTGTATGGGTTGGGACAGGGGAGTCAAATATCAGAAATTCTGCAGGAGTTGGAAGAGGGGTTTATAAATCATTAGACGGTGGAAAAACCTGGATTGATTTGGGATTAAAAAAAACAGAAACAATATCAAAAATTTTATTAGACCCAACTGATCCGAATGTTGCTTATGTAGGTGCACTCGGCACAAACTGGGGAGCTACAAAGGCAAGAGGTCTTTACAAAACAACAGACGGCGGAAAGACCTGGAAAAATATTTTATACGTAAACACCGAAACCGGTGTTGGTGATATGGTAATGGATCCGAATAATCCGAATAAATTAATAGTGTCTATGTGGCAACATCATCGCTGGCCCTGGTTCTTTAAATCAGGCGGTCCGGGTGGCGGAGTTTATATGACTGTTGACAGCGGAAAAAATTGGAAAAAATTAACAAGTAAAGACGGTTTCCCCGAAGGTGAACTCGGTAAAGTAGGTTTGGCAATTGCACCGGGAAGAACTAATATTGTTTATGCCTTGGTTGAAGCAAAAAAGAGTGTGCTTTTAAGATCGGAAGACGGCGGATATAAATGGAAAGTTGTAAATAAGAAAAAAGGTGTAAACGTACGTCCCTTTTATTTTGGAAGAATAGCAGTAAATCCGGTAAATGAAAATATTGTGTATAGGATTGAATTTAATTTAAGAGCTTCTGAAGACGGCGGAAAAACATTTAAAAGAATTCAAGGTAACATTCACGTTGATAATCACGCATTCTGGATACATCCAAACGGTGAATATATAATTGCCGGAAACGACGGCGGAATTGCTATCAGTCACGATAGAGGACAAACCTGGAGATTTGTAACAAATCTACCTTTATCTCAATTTTATCATATTGCTGTAGATAATGCAATTCCTTACCATGTATACGGCGGATTGCAGGATAACGGTTCTTGGAGGGGACCAAACACATCATTTGCCGGTCCCGGTATTTATAATTTTCAATGGCAAAATCTTGGCGGCGGTGACGGGTTTGATACAAGACCTGATCCGGATAATTCAAATGCAGGTTACTCTATGTCACAGGAAGGTTGGTTGGGTTATTATAATCTTGATACAAAAGACAGAAGGACTATTAAACCTACGGTCTCAAACATAAAAGACAGGTATAATTGGAATGCTGCATTGGCAATTGATCCTTTTAATCCAAGTACAATTTATTACGGAAGTCAATTTGTACATAAAAGTATTGATAAAGGTTTGACATGGACAATTATTAGTCCCGATTTAACCACGAACGATTCTACAAAACAAAAACAAGCAGAAAGCGGCGGACTTACCCGCGACGTTACCGGTGCAGAAAATTATACAACAATAATTTCCATTTCACCGAGCCGCGTAAAACAAGGCGTTATTTGGGTTGGAACAGATGACGGAAATATCCAAGTTACAAAAAACGGTGGAAAATCTTGGAATAATGTTTCCAATTATTTAATTGAAGAAAAAATGATGCCCAAATTTACCTGGATACCGAGAGTAAAAGCTTCCAAACACGATGCTGCTACAGCTTATGTTGTAGCTAATGATTACAGAAGACATAATTGGAAAAAATATGTGTTTGTAACTCATAATTACGGACAAACCTGGACAAATATTGCAAAGAAAAATATTGACGGTTTTGCAAGAACAATTGTTGAAGATCCTATTGATAAAAATCTTTTGTTCCTCGGTACAGAGTTCGGGCTTTATTATACAATTGATGCAGGCAATCATTGGACAAAATGGACAAAGGGTTTCCCCACAGTACCGGTCCTTGGTTTAAAAATTCAAGAACGAGAAAGCGATTTAGTTATCGGAACTTATGGAAGAGGTATTTATATTATTGATGATATTTCTCCTTTTAGAGAGTTGAGTAAAAAATTATTAAAAAGTAAGTCACATTTATTCAAAGTTAACAATGCATACTTGTACAGATTTTATGGAGCAGGTCAGCCACCAACTTACGGTGCTGGCTCTACTGCTTTTAGAGGAAAGAACAGAAGGTTCGGCACTTTTTTTACTTATTATTTGCAAATGCCGGACAGCGTAAAAAAATTAGTAGGTACGAAAAAAGAAAAGAAAGCGGTTGTTAAAATTATGAAAAGCGACTCGACCGTAATAAGAACATACAAAGGCACAATGAAAAACGGCATCAATAGAATTACCTGGGATTTAAGAGAGAAAGCTTTTAAGTCACCTTTTAGAAAAGACAAACCGGGTGAAGACAGAGGTGGGCAAAGTGTTCTGCCGGGTACTTATATTGTACAGATAACAGCAGGGGGTCAGAAGTTATCTTCAAAATTTGAAGTTAAGCCGGATCCACGATTTAAGTTTGACGAAGTTGTTGCAAAAGGTAATTATAACTTTAATCAAAAGATTGGCAAACTCACAAACAAGGTTGCAGATGCATATAAACAAATCGGTAAAACTTTAAAATCGATTTCTACTTTTGAAACTCTTTCTAAAAATATTGACAGTACAAAAACAAAAACCTTAAAGAAAAATGCAAAAGTATTAAAGAAAAAATTAAAAACTCTAAGGATCAAATTTGTACCTAATAAAGATAGAACAGGGTATTGGGATGAGACAGGTATTTTGATCAGTGAGCTGGGGAATTTAAGATTTATCAATATGCATACTTCCGGGTTACCGGCACAAAATGCAAAAGTAAAATTTGAAAAGGTAAATAAATTAGCCAATGAGCTTTTTTCCAAGTACAATTCTTTATACAAGACAGATGTTAAGAATTTTGAAGAGAAAGTGAAAGGTTCGGGCTTTACAATTTTTAACAAATTTAAGGAAATAAAATAAGAGATTAATAGAACGCTGATTTCACGGATTAGACGGATAATCGCAGAGTTAATCCACTCTAATCCGTGCCTGTCTAACAATAGATAGGTTGTATTTTATTTAAAGAATGTTTCTAAGTTTTGCCAATCCGGTTTTACTTACAGGCAATTGTTGTTCATTCTTTAAAAAAACCTTGTAGTTATCACTTTCTGTTTGTTCAAGGTGTTGGATGAAATCAATACTGATTAAATGGGATCGATGAATTCTTACAAATAAATTCGGGTCAAGATGCTTTTCAAAGTATTTCATTGTTTTGTTTTTTAAATACTTATCTTTTTCAGTGTGAATCATCACATAGTCGTCTTGTGCTTCCAACCATTTAATTTGTTCTGCAGGAATTATAGAAACTTTCGATCCTTTTTTTATTACAATTCTTTCTAAATAATCTGCTACTTCTTCGTTGTGTTCAATTAAATTTTTAATAATAGCTTTTTGTTTTTCTTTGTCTGCTAAATGTGTAAAAGCTTTTTCAAGAGCTTCATTAAATCTTTCTTCACTAAAAGGCTTTAAGAGATAGTCTGCCGCATTTACTTCAAAAGCTTTAATTGCAAAATGATCGTATGCGGTTGTAAAAATAATAACAGGATGATTTTCCAATAATTCCAATACTTCAAACCCGTTTAGCTTTGGCATTTGAATGTCGAGAAAAATAAGATCAGGTTTTAATTCATTTATTTTTTTTATTGCTTCAAATCCGTTGGAACATTCGGCCACAATTTTTATTTCTTTTTTTGAAGACAAATATTCTTTTGTTATTTCACGCGAGAGAGATTCATCATCTATTATTATTACTTTTACTTTTTGTTTCATATTTTTTCCCCAAATAGTTAGTTCTCTAAAGGAATATACATACTTACACTAAAAGTGTCATCTGTTTTATTTATTTTAAGCAAGTTATCTCTTTCAAAAATAAGTTTCAGTCTTTCTTCAATATTTTTTAACCCTATTCCCGCACCTTTTTTATTCTCTGTATCTTTATCAAAATTATTTGTAAAATTTATTTTGAGAAAGTTATTTTCTCTTATACAAGTTAAGGTTAATGTTACTTTGTTCAGCGTTTCATAAACAGCGTGTTTAATAGCATTTTCAATTAGAGGTTGCAAAATCATATTTGGAACTTCAACCTGTTTACATTCCTCGTTTATTATTTCAATATATTCAAATTTATCTTCAAAACGAATTTTTTCTATTTCCAGATATAATTTTATATTTCTTAATTCATCACTTAACTTATTTTTTTGTTTCTCATTATTTGAAAGGGTGTACCTTAAAAAGTCAGCAAGCTTTTGTATCATCTCTTTGGCTTTTTTAGGATTGATAGTTGTAAGTGCACTTAAAGAGTTCAAACTGTTAAAAATAAAATGCGGATTGATTTGAAATTTAAGGCTTTTTAATTCTGCTTCTGTAGCGAGATTTTTAAATTTGTTTTCAGTAACTAATTTTTCTTGAAACCCTGTATAATAAGTTATTATGTAATAAAAGGAAGTAATTAAAAAATAAATTAACAAACCAATTAAAAATCTCCAGGAAAGAGTATCAAAGAAAAATTTAGTATAGTCTTTGGACGGAATTATAAATAAATTAATAAAGTTATATCCAAGGAACAACCAAATTATTGTAAGTAGAGTGCCGCCAAAGATATGCGTAAATATAATTTTAGTTAGATTATTTTTATCAAGAGGTATAAACCTTGCACTGTACCAAAAACTTAAGCCTAAACCGCAGAGGATTAAATTAAATACAAGGGTGTCAACAATATTGGTAAATAGATCTACTTGTATTCCATAATTTAAAATGTTGAAATATATTGCAATTATAATTAACCAAAACAACAGGTAAATTCTAAAGTTCTTAAAGTTTGAAAGTATCGGGTTAGACAACATAGTTGATTATATACTTTGTTGTTAAAATGATTTTACTTCACCGCCGCCAAAAATAACAAGCCCTTTTATTATTAGGGTTTTATCGGTATCAATTTTGGTGTCGGGAGCTCTTCTTATTTTGTTTGAAAATCCGCCGAATAATGGGAATACATCTATAACAATATTCCATTCACTCGGTACAATTAAAGTTGAACCTCCAAATATTGCAAGAACATCAATTATTGAGCTACCATTGGCTAGAGTGCAATTTGTAAGGTCAATCTCCGATCCACCGAAAACAGCAGTTACGTTACCGCCTTTAAAATTTTTGGATGTAATTATTTTTTGTCCGCCGCCAAAAATAGAAATATCATCAATTCTGTCGGTATCGTATTTTTTATACCCACCTTCGGTTTCATCCCCGCAGCATTTATTGTAGCTGGAATTCCTTTTTCTAAATATAATATATAAACCGAATGCTATAATTATTACAGGAAGAATTAAGTGTTTGTCATAAAAAATCCAGGGGAAAATTCTTGGTATTATAAAGAACACGCCCAGCACTAATAATATTGCACCAAATACTTTGTTGTTTCCGTGCATTAGTATAAGAATACCAACAATAATTAATATTGAAGGAAATGAAAAAATTATTCTTGGAACATCAAGATCAAAAATGTAAAAATTATTCATTAAAATTAATGCTCCTATTATCACAAGACCAATTCCAAGTATGACTCTCGTATCGGTTTTTTTTCTTCTATATTTATATTCGTTTTTATTCATTTCCATTATTTGCTCCTGATTATAATTATTCGTTCATTATAAACATATTAAAAGAAAAAACTTATTAAAATAAGTTTTCGGTGAATTTCCTATTTTATTCGGTAAAATTTAAAAAGAATATTATAAACGGAAAAAAATGTTATGTGCTTAAAAATTCTTGCAACACTTCCGGCGGTCTGGCAAGTATGGCCTTGCCTCCGTATTCAATAATAGGTCTTTGAATTAAATCGTTATGCTTTAGCATTGAATCCAAAATTTCACTTTCATTCATTTCTTTCATATTTAATTCTTTATAAATTTTATCTTTTTTTCGTAAAAGCTCACTTGGTCTCAAATTCATTTTTTTGAGCAAATTTCTTAATAATGATTTAGAAAAAGGTTTTATGTAGTAATTGACTTTTTCAAAATCGAAACCCTGTTCTGTTAAATATTTTGATACTTTTCTGCAAGTAGTACATGTGGGCTTTTCATAAACTGTGATTTTTTCCATTAGTTCTCCAAATAATAATTTTTTTAATATCCTAAAATTAATTTATATTATAGTTATTAACATTTCCGAATATTTGTTTTTTTTTCTATTATAAGAGAGATATATAATGTTAATAATTTAATATATATCTTTTATAAAAGATAGCTATTTTTTAATTTGTGAATACAAAGAAAGAGGAAAATGACTATATATAAATACTTACTTGATACAATTGCCAATAAGGGAGGAGCTTATCTAGTCTTAATCGATCCTGATAAGATTGATGACGATAAACTGACTTTGTTTATAAGAAACTGCGAACAAGCCGGAGTTGACGGTTTTTTAATAGGCGGTAGTTTGATGCTGAACAGTCGGTTTGATGATTCCCTTAAAAAAGTTAAAATAGCTACAAATCTTCCGGTAATAATTTTTCCAGGTAATGTAAATCAGATAAACAGTATTGCGGATGCCATACTTTTTTTATCAGTTGTTAGTGGAAGAAACTCCGATCACCTAATTGGCAAGCATGTTCTTGCCGCGCCAATCATAAAAGCAAAAAAAATTGAACCAATTTCAACAGGTTATATTTTAGTTGAATCGGGAACAACAACTACAGTACAGTATATGAGCGGTACTTTGCCAATACCAAGAAGCAAGCCTGAAATAGCTGTTGCAACTGCTTTGGCCGCAGAATATTTAGGTATGAAATTAATTTATTTGGAAGCAGGATCAGGTGCAAAAATATCTGTTCCTAATATTTTAATTAAAGCTGTTGCAAGTAAGTGTTCTGTACCAATTGTAGTAGGCGGTGGAATCACCAGCCCTGATACTGTAAGACAAAAAATGGAAAGCGGCGCAAATATTATAGTTACAGGTAACTTCTTTGAAGAGGAAAATAATTGGAGATTAGTTAAAGATTTTGCTTCTGCAGTTCATACAAAATTACCAATAACGGTCTAAATTTATAATAAAACACTTTATGGATAGAAAAAAATTTATAGTTGATTCACTTGCCGAAAGTGCAGAAACAAAGGTTAATATTCAACACGAATGTATGGACGATATTAACTCCGCTGTAGATCTTTTAGTAGATACTTATAAAAATGGCAATAAACTTTTACTCTGTGGCAACGGCGGAAGCGCTGCCGACTGTCAGCATATAGCTGCAGAATTAATGATAAGATTAAATCATAAAATCAACAGACCTGCATTGGCTGCAATTGCCTTAACTACCGATTCATCCAATTTAACTGCAGGTGGAAATGATATTGGTTTTGAAAATGTTTTTGCACGTAATGTTGAAGGCTTGGGACAAACAGGTGATGTTCTGCTTGCTATTTCAACAAGCGGAAATTCCATAAATGTTTTAAATGCCGTTAAAAAAGCCAAAGAAATGGGAATGAAAATATTGGGCTTTTTAGGGGGAACAGGAGGGGACCTTTTATCTCAAGTTGATATTGCTGTTAAAATTCCTTCATATAATACTCAAAGAATTCAAGAAGGTCACATTACGATTGCTCATATTATATGCGAACTGTTGGAATCAGAACTATATTTATAACCATTCAATTTATCAAAAAATATAATCTTGTTAATTTTTTAAAAACAAACTTTAATTAAAACTTTTAACACAGCATTAGAATGTTCTGTTAAAGATACAAGTAATTGAAAATATAGATAAATTTATGTATCAAATTAAAGTTTAATTACAATTTTATTTTACAAATGAAATCAAAATTTATAGATAGAAAAAAAATCATTTTAAATGATTCACAAAAAAAATTACTTTTCAGCGGATGGGGTGAAGAAGTATTCAATAATTCGGTAGTTGAAACAATTACATACCTTTCCGACGGATTAAAAGTTAACGGTTATCTTGCTTACCCCAAAAACACATCAAAAAAATATCCTTGCATTATTTGGAACAGAGGTGGTTACGGAGAAAACGGCGCAATCGATGCTTTTAACGCTAGAGGATTTTTTGGAAATATTGCAAATGAAGGTTACGTGGTTTTTGCTTCGCAATACAGAGGCAATATGGACAGTGAGGGAGTTGATGAATTGGGAGGAAAAGATGTTAATGATGTGTTAAATCTTATTCCGCTTGCTAATGAACTTGAATTTGCCGATACAACTAAATGGGGAATGGAGGGCTGGAGCAGGGGCGGAATGATGACTTACCTATCATTGGCTAAGAGCAAGGTTAAATTTAAAGCAGTTATGGTAGTGGGCGGTGTATCCAATCTTCATTGTAGTGAAAAAGATAGCCCTTATATTAAATTAGTAAGTGAAAAAATATTCCCCGGACTTCCAATTGAAAAGTTTAAAGATGAATGTGAAAAACGTTCTGTAACAAGTTTTATTGAAAATATTCCTAGTGATACACATTATTTGCTGCTTCACGGAACTGAAGATGAAAGTGTTGACCCAATGGATTCAATAAATTTAGCTGCTGAGTTTCAAAAAGAAAAATTAAATTACAGATTGGTTATGTTTGAAGATGGAGATCATTTTTTAAGAAAACATAGAACCGAAGTAAATGAATTGAGAAGGAAGTGGTTTAAAAAATATTTGTAGAATGTCTTTTATATTGTTCATTTCTTTTGTCTTGACACAAAAGAAACGAACCAAAGAAAAAGTAAAGGCTTCAAATAATTTGCTAAAATTCTCGCTTTAATGATGAAAAAAAATAAATTCATCCGGCAAATGCCGGATTCAAACAGAATTTTTTTCTTAACGCATTTCCACTCGAATTTTTTAACGCAAATTATTTAAGACCGTCAATAAATTTTTAATTTAATCTACAGTGATTGAAAATGGAGTAAAGTTAGTATCCCTATCGTAATAATCTTCGTGTTCTTTTCTCTTTAAAAAACCTACAACTTTATAAGTAGCAGGAGTTGCAATTACTTCCCAACTTACTTTCAATACATAATTAGTAATCATAACTGTAAGCAATAAATCGTTTGGCCAAAATCCATAAAAAGCTATTGGGTAAAAAATTAAAGAATCCATCATTTCACCCGCAACTGTTGAGCCTATTGTACGCATCCATAAAAATTTACCGCTTGTAAATAATTTCATTTTTGCAAGCACAAATGAGTTAACAAATTCACCTGAGAAAAAAGCAAGTAATGATGCTAGAACAATTCTCCAAGTTTGACCGAAAACAGTTTCATAAGCAGCTTGATGTATCCAACCTTGAGCAGGTGGAAGTTTTATTACAACCCAAGCCATAAATGATGCAAAACCCAAAGCAGTAAAACCCGCCCAAACTACTTTTCTGGAACGGGCATATCCGTAAACTTCTGTTAATATATCATTAAAAAAATAGCTTATCGGGAAAAATAAAATGCCCGCACCAAAAGAAAATCCCAATATTGTTACAACTTTTTCAGCACCTATTATATTTGAACATATTAATATAGTTACAAACGCTGCCATTATTAAATCGTAATATTTATACTTATGTGGAGTATTAGGCATATTATTCCTTTCAATTTTTTAATACATGTTTTATCAATTAGGAAAGTAATTGAATAAGACTTTTTATAAACATAAGAAAAGAATGATTAACTAAAAAATAACTAAAAAAGATTTTTGAATCTTCTTTATGTAATTTTGTGCAATGAAAAAAAGTAAATTAAAAATCCCTGAACTAATGGCTCCTGCAGGTAATTGGACTATGCTTAGAGCTGCTGTAAAATCTGGAGCAGACGCAGTTTACTTTGGGATCGATCAATTTAATATGAGGGCAAAAGCAAAAAATTTTACAGTTGAAGAACTAAAAGAAATTGTAGAATTCTGTAAAAAAAATGATGTAAAAACTTATCTAACTCTTAACACAATTATTTATGAAAACGAAATTGACCAAGTAGAAAAGCTAGTAAATGAAGCTAAAAATTCCGGTGTTGATATGATTATTTGTTGGGACTTGTCGGTAATAAATATATGCAGAAAATATGATATGCCTTTTGCTGTTTCCACACAGGCATCGGTTTCAAATTCTTCGTCTGCAAAATTATATAAAGAACTCGGAGCTAACAGGGTTGTACTGGCACGTGAATGTACACTTGAAGATATAAAAAAAATAAAGACGGAAGTTGATATTGAAATAGAAGCATTTATTCACGGTGCAATGTGTATTGCAGTAAGCGGCAGGTGTTTTATGAGTCACGAACTTTTTGATAAAAGTGCCAACAGAGGAGAATGTATTCAACCCTGCAGAAGAGAATATGAAATAAAAGACAAACAAACCGGTAACGAAATGATTTTAGGCGAAGATTATGTAATGTCACCCAAAGACCTTTGCACAATTGAATTTATAAATGAACTTATTGAAGCAGATATTGACTCCTTAAAAATAGAAGGAAGAAAAAGAAGTCCTGAATATGTTGCAAAAGTTGTTTCTGTTTACAGACGTGCAATTGATCTTTATTTTGCAAATAAACTGACTTCTAAAATAAAAAAAGAATTGCTGGAAGAGTTAGCCAAAGTTTATAACCGCGGGTTTTCATCCGGGTTTTATTTTAAAGTCCCTGGTAAAAATGAATATGTAGGAATGTACGGTAGTAAAGCCACAACAAGAAAGGAATTTGTTGGCAGAGTTAGAAATTATTACAAAAAGGCGAGCATAGTGGAAATAAAAATAGAAACCGGAAAAATTTGTGATAAAGATAAGATTTTAATAATTGGTGAAACTACAGGCGTAGTTGAATTAAAAATTGATAGCATACAACTAAATGATATTAAAGTTAATGAAGCGGAAAAAGGTAACAATATCACAATACCTTGTAATGAATTAGTCCGACGTAATGATAGTGTTTATATTGTAAAACAATCTTTCTCACGTAAGGGAGTGAAGCATCACACAACTTTTGGATAATCCTTATCCGTGCCACATTTAACGGGATTATTCTTAATGTATTCCCGTATTCTTTTTAAGTCTTTATCGTTCCTGATAATATGCTCATAATAGTTGCGTTGCCAAAATTTTTTACCGGGAGTGTTTTGAAATTTATTTATTCTCGAAGTTACCGAAGATTTAAAACCTCTTATTATTGAGCCCAATGAATGAGGCTGTAGACTAAAATTATTAGTCGGGGCGTGAAGCTTCACGCCCGTACATAATAAATTTAAATTTTCTTTAATTATAAAAAAATTATTTTCCTGTAGAAACGCTGTTGAAATGTTTTGTTAATCTTGCTTTTTTATGTGAAGCATTGTTTTTGTGCAAAATGCCTTTTGTACTGCTTTTGTCCAAAAGAGAAACCGTTTCTTTATATAATTTTTCAACTTCAGCAGGTTCGCTTGAAGCAAGAGTCTTTTTCATGTTTGTTTTTATATGAGAAATAGTTGTTTTGTTTCGTTCTCTTTTTCTTTCATTTGTGCGTATACGTTTCTTCGCAGATTTATGATGCGCCATTAAAAACCTTCCTTTTTAAATAAATAGACGACTAATATATAAATTTGAAGGTTTGATGTCAATCTTTACTTTTTTAAATTTACTCTCCTTTTTAATAGATATTATTGAATATGGAAGTTTAATGCTAAAAGTAAATGAAATATATTATTCGCTTCAGGGAGAAAGCACTTTTGCGGGATTGCCCTGCGTTTTTGTACGGCTTACTTATTGTAATTTGCGCTGTACTTACTGCGACACGGAATATGCATTTTACGATGGAAAAGACTATTCGATTGAACAGATAATTAAAAAAGTTAAGAGTTATGATTGTAATTTAGTTGAGGTAACAGGCGGCGAACCTTTGATGCAGAAAGAATCATATTTCCTGCTTTATAAATTATGTGAGGAAGGAATTGAAGTTCTACTTGAAACCGGCGGTAGTCTGCCGATAAAAGAAATAGATAAAAGAGTGAAGATAATAATGGATTTAAAATGTCCTTCCAGCGGAATGTTGAAAAAGAATTTATATAAAAACTTAGATTATTTGAAACAAACAGATGAGCTGAAGTTTGTAATCGGAGACAGGACAGATTATGAGTGGAGTAAAAAAATAATTGAAGACTATAAATTAAACGGAAAATCTGAAATACTTTTCTCAACTGTATTTAAACAAATTGAACCGGAAAAGTTAGTCGGTTGGATTTTAGAAGATAAATTAAATGTAAGATTTCAACTTCAGGCTCACAAATATATTTGGGACCCCAAAACAAAAGGTGTATAATGAAAATTGCAAAAGATTTCAAATGGGAAATGGGACACAGGCTCCCTGATCATTTTGGCAAATGTAAAAATATTCACGGTCATTCCTATAAAATGATGGTAGAATTTGAAGGTAAATTAGACAGCAACGGAATGATAATAGATTACTATATCGTAAAAAAAATTATTGAACCGATTGTTGAAAAATTAGATCACTCTTTCATGGTGAATAAAAAAGATAGTCTTGTAATTGAATTTCTTGAAAAATTAAATTCAAAAAAAATTGTGGTTAATTTTGATTCAACGGTAGAAAATATAACAAGATATTTAATCGGAGAAATTAAAAAAGCCGATTTGCCCGTTAACGTGAAAGGGATAAAAGTAAGAGTTTGCGAAACACCCGATGATTACGCCGAGGAGTCGGCAGAACTAAGCTAACAATTAAGGTTGGTTTATTTCTAAAATCATCATTCAGTCTTCATTTCTTTAATGTTTTTTTCAGTCTGTCAATTTCATCCCGCAGATTTGCAGCTTTTTCAAATTCCAGATCTTTAGCTGCTTCCTTCATTTGAACTACAAGCTGGTCTATTAAATCCTGCTTTTGTTCGTTATCCATATATTTTAATATCGGTTCGGCAACTTTAGAGAAAGAATATGTCTCCGGTTTTTCTTTTTTTCTCATGTCGGCAATCGAGGTAGAAGAAAGAATTTCTTCCATACTTTTATAAATAGTCTCAGGTTTAATATTGTGTTCTTTGTTGTATTTTTTTTGAAGTATTCTTCTGCGGTTTGTTTCATCAATTGTTTTTTTCATTGATTTTGTAACCTTATCTGCATACATAATTACCCTACCGTTTACATTCCTAGCTGTTCTTCCGGCTGTTTGCATAAGTGATCTTTCACTTCTTAAGAATCCTTCTTTATCCGCATCAATTATTGCAACTAAAGAAACTTCCGGTAAATCCAAACCTTCTCTAAGTAAGTTAACACCAACAAGCACATCAAACTCACCGAGACGCAAATCCCTTAAAATTTCTACTCTTTCAAGTGCGTCAATATCGCTGTGGATGTAGCGTACTAAAATTCCAATTTTGTCGAGATAATCTGCAAGGTCTTCCGCCATTTTCTTTGTTAAAGTAGTAACTAGTGTTCTTTCCTTCTTTTCAACTCTTATTCTGATTTCGGCAATCAAATCATCAATTTGACCTGTAATTGGGCGTACTTCAATTTCAGGGTCCAGCAATCCTGTAGGTCTGATTATTTGTTCAACAACAACACCGCCGCATTTTTCCAGTTCGTAATCTGCCGGAGTAGCACTGACGTAAATTACCTGGTTAACCATCTCTTCAAATTCTTCAAATTTCATCGGGCGGTTGTCAAGTGCAGAAGGAAGACGAAAACCATATTCAACTAAATTTTTTTTTCTTGATCTGTCACCGTTGTACATCGCTCTTATTTGAGAAACGGTAACGTGGGATTCATCTATTACTAAAAGGAAATCCTTCGGAAAATAATCAAACAAATTAAACGGTCTTTGTCCCGGTTCTCTTTCCTCCAAATGACGCGAATAATTTTCAATTCCAGAACAATAACCTATTTCTTTCATCATTTCTATATCGAATAATGTTCTTTGTTCAAGCCTTTGTGCCTCAAGGTATTTTTCTTCGTTTCTAAAATATTTTAGTCTGTCTTTTAGTTCTTCTTCTATTGTGTAAATGGCTTTTTGTACTTTAGGTTTTTCGGTTACAAAATATTTTGCCGGATAAATAGGCGAAGATTCAATTTCTCTTATTTCTTCTCCTGTTTGCGAATCAATAATTGATAACTTTTCAACCTCGTTGTCCCAAAATTCTATACGCAAAGCTTCTTCGTATTGGTAAGCTGGAATGATTTCCAAAACATCACCTCTAACACGAAAGGTACCTCTGGTAAAGTCTAAATCGTTTCTTACAAAGTGAATGTCAATTAATTTGCGGAGGATTTTTTTTCTGTCTATTATATCGCCTTTTTTTATAAAAATAATTTGGCTTGCGTAACCCTGGGGGTCGCCGATGCCGTAGATGCAGCTTACACTTGCCACAACTATTACATCTCGTCTTCCTTCAATTAAAGATGTAGTGGCTTTTAATCTAAGCCTGTCAATTTCTTCATTTATAGAAAAATCTTTTTCTATGTACAAATCACTTGCAACAACGTAAGCTTCGGGTTGGTAATAATCATAATAACTAATAAAAAATTCGCACGAGTTTTTTGGGAAAAAACCTTTAAACTCAGAATAAAGCTGAGCTGCCAATGTTTTGTTGTGTGAAATTATTAGAGTGGGTTTGTTTACTTCTTTTATCACATTAGAAATTGTAAAAGTCTTTCCGCTTCCCGTAACACCCAAAAGAGTCTGATGCTTTTCACCGTTGTTAATTCCGTTAACTAAAGCTTCTATTGCCTGTGGCTGATCACCTGTCGGCTTATAATTAGAGACTAGTTCAAACCTATTCATTTTCTAATTAAGCAAAACTTCGTGAGCGTGGAATGAATCTTTGTTAAGATGGCCGCGAAGTATTACTGTTTCTGCTTTTTTCATCCCTACAGGAATTTTGTCTGCTTGAACCAGCACAACAGTTCCTGAATTATCGGAAACATAAAAAACATTTTTGTTTATTCCTCTATCCTGAAGTACGCGCACCTTTATATCTTTTACAGCACTGTTATTTGTGTCAAAGTTAGAAAAAGAACCAAGCTTGCCATTAGACTTAAAATAAAACAAATAAATCATTCCTATAACTAAAATGATGAGAACAGGCAAAATTAATTTTTGTAATGCTTTCATATTTACCTCTAAAAAAATTATGAATAGTAAATTTAAGAAAATTAATACTGATACAACTAATTATTTTTGTAATTTTCAGCATGCTTTTATGTATTCTTAAATATATAGAATTTTAAAGGAATTCAATGAATAAAAATATTTGGATAACAGTTGCAGGTATTTTCGGATTTTTGGGTGTTGCATTGGGTGCGTTCGGTGCACATATTTTAAAGGATAGTTTATCACATGAAATGATGGAAATATTTAAGACAGCAACATATTATAATTTGATACATTCTGTTGTTATTCTTTTAATCGGATTACTTGGAAAAGAAAAATATTTTAAATCTGCATTGTTTTTATCAATTGGAGTTTTATTGTTTTCGTTTTCTCTATACCTATATGTAATAACACGGAATTCATTTTTTGCTATGGTAACTCCTATAGGAGGCATAAGTCTCTTAGTTGGATGGGTGTTGATTATTTGGCAGTCAGTAAAAAACAAGAGTACACATAAAAATTATTTGTAATTAGTGTGATAGTTATCAACAGTAAATTCTTGAGTTTACTTACTAAATTATATAAGTTTATCTCTCAAAATTTATTAAAACTTTCCTGTTAAAACCTTTAAAAAGTAGTTATTTGTGCTATATTATAACTCTAAAAGATTGTTTTAATTATAATTGAAAATATTTTAAATAAGGAATTGTTAATAATGAATGATAAGGAAAAAGATTTAGGAACAAACGAAATTGAAACCCGTGAATGGTTTTATTCACTTGATTATGTTTTAGAACACGGAGGGCACGAAAGAGTCCGTGAACTATTACAAGAGTTGCAAATACGTGCGCAAAAAGCAGGCGTTACAATTCCATTTTCGGCGAACACTCCTTATATAAATACTATTTCTCGGAAAGACCAACCAACTTTTCCCGGTAACAGGGAAATTGAAAGACGTATAAAAAGCATAATTCGTTGGAATGCAATGGCAATGGTAGTTAAGGCAAATAGATCAGAAAATGGAATAGGCGGACATATTTCTACATATGCCTCGGCTGCTACTCTTTATGAAATTGGGTTTAATCACTTTTTTAAGGGTAAAGGAGAAGGACACGACGGAGATCAAATATTTTTTCAGGGGCATGCTTCTCCGGGTATTTATGCAAGAGCTTTTTTAGAGGGAAGAATAACAAAAAATCAATTAAAAAATTTTAGAAGAGAAACTAAAAAAGGTGGAGGACTTTCATCTTACCCGCATCCTTGGCTTATGCCTAATTTTTGGGAATTTCCAACTGTATCTATGGGGCTAGGCCCTATTATGGCTATTTACCAGGCAAGGTTTAATCAATATCTGGAAGATAGGGGATTAAAAGAAAAAAATGGAAGTAAGGTTTGGGCTTTTCTCGGTGACGGCGAAACAGATGAACCTGAAGCATTAGGTGCAATCACACTTGCTTCAAGAGAAAAGCTTGATAATTTAATATTTGTTATTAACTGTAATCTTCAAAGGCTTGACGGACCGGTAAGAGGTAACGGAAAAATCATACAAGAGTTAGAAGCTATATTTAGAGGCGCAGGCTGGAATGTAATAAAGGTAATCTGGGGAAGTGAATGGGATCCTTTGTTGGAACAAGATACAGAGGGTAAATTAGTTCATAGAATGGGAGAGGTAGTTGACGGACAATATCAAAAATATTCGGTTGAAACAGGGAAATATATTAGAGAACATTTTTTTGGCGTTGATAATAAACTTGAAAAAATGATTGAAAATCTAACAGATGAACAATTGAACAAACTTAAACGCGGCGGGCACGATCCGGAAAAAGTTTTTGCAGCATATCAATCAGCCATAAATAACAAAGGTTGTCCTACCGTAATTTTGGCAAAAACAATTAAAGGTTACGGACTTGGTGAGGCAGGTGAAGGTAAAAATATGACTCACGCACAAAAAAAACTTAATGAAGATGAGTTAAAAGAATTTAGGACAAGGTTTGGAATCCCTATTTCCGATTCTGATATTACAAGAGCACCTTTTTACAAACCTGACGAAGATAGTCCCGAAATAAAATATCTCAAAGAAAAAAGAGAAAAACTCGGAGGTTTTGTTCCCTCAAGAAAATTAGATGTTCGTCCTTTAAAAACACCACCCGAAAATATTTTTGAAGAATTTTATAAAGGAACGCATGGAAGAGAAGCTTCTTCAACAATGGTGTTTGTAAGAATTTTATCCAAACTACTTAAAGACAGAGAAATTGGTAAATACATAGTTCCAATTGTACCCGACGAAGCGAGAACATTTGGAATGGAAGCACTTTTTAGACAAGTTGGAATTTATGCCCATTCAGGTCAACTTTACGAACCTGTTGATAGAGGCAGCCTGTTGTATTACAAAGAAGCGACAAACGGTCAAATATTAGAGGAAGGTATTACTGAAGCCGGTTCGATGTCATCTTTTATTGCTGCAGGAACAGCTTATTCAACACACGGAATAAATATGATTCCGTTCTTTGTATATTATTCAATGTTCGGATTGCAGAGAGTCGGAGATCTTGCTTGGGCTGCCGGTGATGTTAGTTGCAAAGGTTTTCTTATTGGTGGAACAGCAGGCAGAACTACTCTGGCCGGTGAGGGGCTACAACATCAGGATGGGAACAGTTATTTGCTTGCAATGACAATTCCTAATCTTGTTGCATACGATCCGGCATTTGCATACGAATTAGCAGTTATTATTAGAGATGGAATTAGAAGAATGTACGAAGAGCAAGAAAAAGTTTTTTATTACATAACTGTTATGAATGAAAATTATGCAATGCCCGAAATGCCAAAGGGTGCTAAAGAGGGTATTATTAAAGGGATGTATAAATTAAAAGCAACCGGTAAAAAAACAAAGTTAAAAACAAACCTTTTCGGAAGTGGTACAATTCTTAACGAAGCAATAAAAGCAGGTGAAATATTAGAAAAGAAATATAACATTGCTGCCGATATTTGGAGCGTAACAAGTTATAAAGAATTAAGGAACGACGGACTAAATGTGGAAAGAATAAATATGTTAAATCCCGATAAGTCCAAAAAGATTCCTTACATAACTCAACAACTTAAAAATGAAAAAGGTGTTTTTGTAGCTGCAACAGATTATGTAAAAGCAGTACCCGATTCGGTTTCAAAATGGTTCCCGAAAAAACTTTATACCTTGGGTACAAACGGTTTTGGAAGAAGTGAAACAAGAGCGTGTTTGCGCGACTTCTTTGAAGTAGATGCAAAACATATTGTGCTTGCATCATTAACAGCTTTAGCAGATGAAAAGAAAATTACAAAAGCCCAATTGACAAAGGCTATTAATGAATTAAAAATAGAGCAAAAGAAAAAAAATCCTATGAATTCATAAAGGAATTTTATGAATAGTCACTACCTTTAGGTTGTGGCTAAAAGTTGTGAAATAATGCTGAACATAACTTATTAATTAAGGCAAATTATGAGCAAAGAATTTAAGCTACCCGAACTTGGTGAAAATATTGAATCGGCTGATGTACTGAATGTTTTAATAACCGTTGGTGATAGAATAGAATTAGAACAATCAGTGATAGAAATTGAAACAGACAAAGCAACAATCGAAGTGCCCTCAAATGTTGCAGGAATTATAAAAAAACTATCTGTTAAACCTGGTGATAATATTAAAGTGGGTCAGACTATTATGACGGTTAATGAAACCTCCGGCACAGCTAAATCAGAAAAAAAGGAGGAAGAAATTAAAGAAAAATTTTCAACAACAGAAGGAACAACAAAGGAAGAAAAACCAAAAAAAAGAAAAACTCAAACAACAAAAGAAGAAGTAATAAATTATACTTTACCCGATTTAGGAGAAAATATTGATTTCGCAGATGTACTTGCCGTACTTGTTAAAGAAGGCGATAGTGTTGAGGTTGATCAGTCCCTGTTAGAAATAGAAACCGATAAAGCTACAATTGAAGTACCATCGACTATAAATGGAATAATTGTAAAAGTAATGGTAAAAGAAGGAGACAAACCTAAAGTTGGTGATGTAATATTTAAAATCAAAACTTCGGATGTAGGAAAAAAAGCTAAACCTAAAAAAGAAGAACCGAAAGAACAAGTTAGGGAAAAGAAAGTAGAAACAATAATTGATCCTTCAAAAGGTGAGGTTGACAAAAACAGACCAGGCAAAATTGACCATCAACCGCCTATTACAAAAGGAGCTGCACCAGCAGCACCGTCTGTTAGAAGATTAGCAAGAGAACTTGGCGTAGATATAAATAAAATAAAAGGAAGCGGCTCTGCAGGCAGAATCTCTCTCTCTGATGTAAAAGCTTATGTTAAAAATCTGAATGAAAACAGAACTGCTACCACTTCGACCGGAATTATACAGGAAAAACTACCGGACTTTTCAAAATACGGTGATATTGAAAAGGTTTCTATGACAAAAATTCGTAAAGTTACTGCTAAACATTTAAGCTATGCCTGGTCAACAATTCCGCACGTAACTCAGTTTGATAAAGCAGATATAACCGTTCTTGAAAAAGCAAGAAAAGCTTTTAATCCAAAGGTAGAAGAAGCAGGCGGTAAATTAACAGTTACATCTATTTTAATTAAAGTGTTAACTGCGGCGTTGAAAAAATTTTCAACTTTCAACTGCAGCATTGATATGGAAAAACAAGAAATTATTTATAAAAAATATTACAATATAGGAATTGCAGTTGATACCGAAAATGGTTTGATGGTGCCTGTAATTAAAAATACTGACACTAAAAATTTAACTGAACTTTCGGTTGAAATGGGACAGTTGGCAAAAAAAGCAAGAGACAGGAAAATTTCTCTCGAAGAATTACAGGGAGGAAGTATAACAATTACTAATTTAGGTGGAATTGGAGGGACATATTTTACACCGATTGTAAATTCACCGGAGGTTGCTATACTCGGTGTATCAAGGGGAGGACATGAACCTATTTACAAAGACGGAATGTTTAATCCGAGATTGATGCTTCCTTTATCTCTCTCGTACGATCACAGAATTATTGACGGTGCAGACGCTGCAAGATTTTTAAGATGGGTTTGTGAGGCACTTGAAGACCCGATGAAAATTTTAATTGAATCAAATTAATAAATATTTTAAAAGAAATTATTTATGGATAAAGCAGAATTAGTGGTAATTGGTGCGGGACCTGGCGGATATGCCGCAGCTTTTTTAGCAGCCGATCTCGGTATGAAAGTAACACTTATTGATAAAGAAAAAAACCCCGGAGGTGTTTGTCTTTACAGAGGATGTATTCCTTCAAAAGCCTTGCTTCACACTGCAAAATTAATTAACGAAACAAAAGAAGCTAAAAATTGGGGGATAGAATTTTCAGAGCCTAAAATTGATTTGAAGAAATTAAGAGAATGGAAAAGTTCCGTTGTTTCTAATCTTACCGGCGGACTAGGGGTTCTCTCAAAACAAAGAAAAATTAATTTTATAGAAGGTACAGCTTCTTTTAAAAATTCAAACACTTTAAATTTAAAACTAAATTCCGGTGAAAAAACAGAATTAAAATTTGATAATGCAATAATTGCAACCGGTTCAAGAATTATCACTATCCCTTCATTGGATATTAAGAGCAAAAGATTACTTAATTCAACAACAGCCCTTGATTTACCTGTCATACCTAAAAACCTTTTAGTTGTTGGTGGGGGTTATATCGGCTTAGAACTCGGTTCGGTTTATGATGCTTTAGGAAGTAAAGTATCCGTAGTTGAAATGACTTCAGGATTACTTCGGTGCTGATAGAGATTTAGTAAGTCATCTTTCAAAAAGAATAAAAGATAATTTCGAATCAGTTATGCTCAACTCAAAAGTAGTTGAAATGAAAGAAATGAAAAATGGAATTAAAGTAACGATTGTTGATAAAGATAATAAAGAAACATCCACTATCTACGATTATGTTTTAATGTCAATCGGAAGAAAACCGGAAACAGCAGGGTTAGGTTTAGAAAACACAAAAGTAAAAGTAAATGAAAAAGGCTGGATTGTTGTTGATAATCAGTTAAAAACTAACGATAATAATATTTTTGCTATTGGAGATATTGTAGGTCAACCAATGCTTGCTCACAAAGCATCTCACGAAGGCAGAGTTGCTGTTGAAGTAATTGCAGGTCACAAAGTTGCATTTGAACCGTTAGCAATTCCTGCTGTTGTTTTTACAGATCCAGAAATTGCTTGGACAGGAATAACGGAGAATCAAGCAAAAGAACAAAAGATAAATTATAAAGTTGCAAAATTTCCTTGGGCTGCATCCGGCAGAGCAACTACTCTTGATAGAAAAGACGGTGTAACAAAATTAATTGTTGACCCGGATACAGAAAGATTATTGGGCATTGGCATATGCGGACCCGGTGCAGGCGAACTAATTGCCGAAGGTGTTTTGGCAATAGAAATGGGGGCAAATCTTACGGATTTAAAACTCACTATTCATCCTCATCCTACTCTTTCGGAAACAGTAATGGAAGCAGCAGAAGTTTTCTTCGGACAAAGCACACATATTTACAGGCCGAAAAGAAAGTAAAATTTAATTAATGGTAATTAAACGACACTTGTTTTTATTCATTTTAAATAAATTGTCGGTAAAAAATATGGAGTAAAAATAATGGCAAGAGCAATTTGGAAAGGTAAAGTTATTGCTGAAAGCAATGATTACGAAGTAGTTGAAAGAAATATCTATTTTCCTTTTGAGTCTGTAAGAGAAGAATTTTTAGCAAACAGCAATATGCAAACGATGTGCCCCTGGAAAGGTACTGCAAATTATTACGATGTAGTTGTTGACGGACAGGTTAATAAAGACGCAGCCTGGTATTATGCAAATCCGTCAGATGCTGCAAATAATATTAAAGGTTATATTGCTTTTTGGAGGGGTGTAAAAATAGAAGATTAATCCATGTAAACACTTATCATATTTTTGTGATAAATTATACTAAAATTACATATCTTACTACAATATATTTTAAACCTATTACTAAATTGTAGTGAGATATTCCTTTTTTAAATTAACATATATAGTATATATTTTTTTACTATTTTCGTATTTCCAAGTATTAGGCCAGAATAAAAAAATTTATGCTGTAAAAACTTCTACACCTCCTGTAATAGATGGTATTCTTAACGACTCTGTTTGGAATAAAGCTATTCCCACTTCTGAATTTCTTCAGCAGGAACCTGTTGCCGGAAAACCTCCAACTCAAAAAACTGTAGTTAGGATTTTATATGATGATGACAATCTGTATATATCATTTATGTGTTATGATACAGAACCTGATAAAATAGTTGCACGTGCATTAAAATTAGACGGAGCCTGGGGGGCCGATGATAACATCTCAATTCTATTTGATACTTTTAATGATAAAAGAAACGGTTATTGGTTCGGGACAAATCCTCTAGGAATGAGAGATGATGCACTTTTTAGCGGAGGTTCAGGTTTTAGGGGTTTTAATGAACAATGGAATGGAATATGGGATGTTCGTTCTGCAATTGTAGATAGCGGTTGGAGTTCTGAAATAATTATACCTTTTTCAACATTTAAGTTTTATGATGTGCCGGTTCAAAAATGGGGTATAGAATTTCAAAGAACCATTGCAAGGACAGGTGAAACAATTAGATGGTCTGCAATAGGTAAAGATTATTCAGGGTTCGATTTAGCACATGAAGGTCTGCTGCTTGGTATTAAAGGTATAAAAAGAGGAAACCCTGTTTATTTAAAACCTTTTTTCTCGGCAGGGGTTGAAAATAATTCAACTGATTCAAATACACTTGATAAACTTGGACTGGATATTAAATATGGTATTACACAAGCATTATCATTAGACGTTACCTTTAATACGGATTTTTCTCAAGTTGAATCGGATAGAGCAGTAATAAATTTATCCCGTTTTCCATTTTTCTTTCCCGAACAAAGAGAGTTCTTTTTGGAAGGA
>Ga0114931_10002316_pt1 | contig 24242 bp, 24 predicted proteins | sample 2SBtaG_FD_89579 | JGI IMG/M metagenome (GOLD analysis project Ga0114931, IMG submission 89579) | Deep subsurface microbial communities from Kolumbo volcano to uncover new lineages of life (NeLLi) - 2SBTROV14_V59a metaG | ecosystem: Environmental > Aquatic > Marine > Volcanic | place: Kolumbo... | reverse complement strand
CTGGCTGTGTTGTAAACGCGCTCAAAATGCGGGGCTGGGAAGCAGCAAACGCCGTGTAAACTGCGCTTTTTCGCCCGTTTACGCCTTGCCATCATCAGCTTGATCGAGTTTTTAGAGGCACCCATATGTTATTTGGAATCAATGTCATACGAAACCATCATTTGTATGGTAACCGCTACGGAATGCTACCAGAATCCCGTCCGATGTACACCTGTCGAGGTGTCTCCGGTCTTTCATGTAGAGCTGGCTGCCCAGTGACGGAGGATGAACGGTTTGATATCCGTCAACGCCATTTGGTCCGATGCGAGGTCTTTTCTGGATGAGATCAATATAGGCCCACGCCTCGGGTCGTCCACCAGGCGGCCATGACTGCCCTTGACCAGGTCGGGAGTCAAGGGGATGACGTCGAGGAGGCATCGGATATTCAAGCGCATCTGCAACAGCCGCCACGCCACTTTGAGTTTTGGAAAGGGTATTTTGGGGTCTAGAAACAGCTCCGCCGGGTCATAACCGGGCTTACGGTGAATATCGACGGTTCGTGCGAAGTCGGGGGCCTTGTCGTCATCCAGCCAGTAGATATAGGGAAACCAATATCCGGGTTCCGCTACCGCGATGAGTTCTCCGCTGTTGGGGTGGTCGATGCCCCACGACGGTTGATCCGCTTCGTCGAGGACATCGGCGATACCCGTAGTTTGCGCAAGTAGCTGACGGACCCTGGTGATGTCGCTTCGATCAGCGATATAGATGTGCGCAATCTGGTGGTCGGTCACCGCGAATGCGCGCGAGACCCCGGCATCGAGTATTTCCGTACCGAGTTCATCACGGATGCTGAGCAGACCGGCCTCGCGCAGCAAGCGGTTGATCGGGACATGATGCCCGACCTGTTCGATGCCATACTCGGAGACGACCATGATGTCCGCGTCATGCGCGCGGCAGTGTTCGATCAGTTCTCCGGCAACCCGGTCAATGGCCTCAACGTCACGCCCGATTTCGGGGTGAGAGGGACCGAGACGCTGCAGGTTGTAGTCCAGATGCGGCAGATAGACCAGGGACATCGCAGGGCGCTGTTCGTCAAATACCTTTTTGGCGCAGTTTGCGATCCATCTCGATGATTCGATTCCCGCCTTGGGTCCCCAGAAATTGAAAAAAGGAAAAGGGCCCAGACCGTTTTCGATCGATTCATGAAACCTGTCGGGATGAGAATAAAGCGCGGGTAATTTACGGCCGTTGGCCCTGTAGATTGGACGCGGCGTGATCGACCAGTCGACCGTGGCATACATGTTGTACCACCAGAACAGCTGGGCGCAGGTCAGGTCCGGCGAAATGTTCCTGGCCGCTTCCCAGACCTTCTCGCCATGCATCAGGTGATTGGATTGATGCCAGAATCGTATCTCCGCTTGATCGCGAAAGTACCAACCATTGGCGACGATGCCGTGCCGGTTGGGCAATGCGCCCGTCAACATCGTGGCCTGAGCGCTACAGGTCAACGACGGGAATATCCCTTTCAGCGGCGTGCAGAATCCGTCTGCGATCAAGCGATTGAGGTGCGGGGTCTGCGTTCCGAGCAGTTCCTGGGTCAGTACCACGATATTGATTATGACCAATGGACGCGGCGTCATGCGCGCTCCGACAGCAATCGACGTTGATCCATTTGCCGGGTCAACCAGTCCAACTCCTGGGCGATGGCGGCGATAAGGGCCTGATCGTCATGGGGGCGCAGCGGTTCGGGCAGCACCTGCCAGGTATAGGTTTCGACCTCGATATGGGGTCTGAAATCCAGTTGTTTTTTGAGCAGATCGAGAACGGCAAGGATCTCCGATTGGGTCGTCTGTATGCCGTCCATGATGGTTTTACTCAAACCGATCGGGACATGGAAGTGAGTGCGCCATGGCGCATCGACGGGGAAGGACGGATCGTCGAGCGCCTCCTTCAGGTCCATGACCCAACGGCGCTCCCCGTCACCCGAAAGCGTTCCGGTTTGATGGCAATAACGGGGTTCGGAAAATTCCGTCAGGCAGGCGCGTGTGGCCGGCTCCGCGGGGTCGACGATATGCAGCGCGCTCGAGATCTGGATCTTGCCGATCGTGACCCCCGCTTCGAGGCATTTAAGGATGGCATTCACGGGATCCTCGAAGATCACGGCCATATGACAGATGTCCAGGCATACGCCGAGATGGCGCTGCAACTGCTTCACTGATAAAGGCTGAGGGCGTTGAGAACATCGGGTCGGAATGGGCATATACCGGGTCATATTTTAACGGGGAAGGTCAATATATGGCTCAGGCCGACGGAACGGTTATCGGTTTCGTTCACGACCCGTCGAGTATTATCGAGCATAGAATCGGTGTCGGGTTAAATGACTATGGCGCTGTCTCTGGTGACAAGTCCATTGCGCCACCGGTCGGTACAGAGGTCCTCCTGGAAATCAGTCGACCTTAGGTACTGAAGTATTTGGCCTGGGGATGATGCACGACGATAGCGCTCGTGCTCTCCTCCGGCCAGAGTTGATCCTCATCCCCCAGTCGCACCCCTATGCGGTCCGCGTCGAGGAGGTCGAGGATTTTGTCTTGGTCATGGAGGTTGGGGCAGGCCGGATAGCCGAATGAATAACGTGAGCCCCGATAGCGTTGTTTTATCATATCGCCGATAGCGCGCGCGTCTTCGCTCGCGAAACCCAGCTCCGAGCGGATGCGTTGGTGGGTGAACTCCGCCAGGCCCTCGGTCGTTTCGACGTTGAGCCCATGCCAGTATAAGTATTGCTGATACTGATCGCTGTCGAAAATAGATCTCGCATAGTCGGAGGCATGTTGGCCGATCGTGACGACCTGGAAGGCAACGGTATCGACTACGCCGCTGTCGCGGCTACGGAAGAAATCGCTGATGCATTGCCCCCGGCCCTTTTGCTGACGGGGAAAGTCGAAACGACAGCGTTCCGTTTCCCGGTCCTGGGGATCGAAAACGATCAGGGCGTCGCCCTCCGACTGACACGGGAAGTAGCCGTAAACCGCTTGCGGCTGAATGACGCCTTCGGCTTCGCTGCGGGCGATCAGGTCGTTGAGGATCGGGTCGATTTCGTGACGAGCCCACTCTCTGTATTCGGTTTCGTTGCGTCCCTTGGCCTTATAGCCCCACTGGAATTTGTAGAGCGAGGTCCGGTTGATATACGGGACTACGGCTCGTAGCGGAATGGCTTGTAGTAGCCGGTTTCCCCAGAACGGAGGTTCGGGAACGATATTGTCCGTTTGGATGGCTTGTTGCTGAGGTTCGTTCATGAAAGAGAAGAGTCCCGACGCGTTGACGACCGTCATAATAGCCTGAGTTGTCCCGTGGGACAAAGGGGAGCGGCCGGGATGGTGACTAAAGCAGGAGGACGAACAGCTACCAGCAGGTCTTGTACTGGAGTTTGACTCCGTTGTAGTGGATGCCGGTCATGTCGGTTTCTACGTCGAGGGCAAGCTTGACTCCGCGCATGCTGACGCTGAGGTCGGGCATCTTTACGCCCAATAGAGATTCAACGACGCGTTGGCGCTGTTGTTTCTTGTCCGTGGAGGCGGATGAAACGCAATTGTTATCCGACCACGCGAGTTGGTGACCGCTCAGACGACGCGTATCGCGTCGGTTGGTAGGACCTGGATCGACGACAGAGCCCGAAAACAACGAGGCGGGAACACAGGCTCTGAAACTGGAAAGTGCATCGACGCAAAGCGAAGATCTGGACGTCAGGTAGATCGCACGCGCTTCGCCACGGGCATACGCAAACGGCGAAACCGCCAGGCAGATCAGAAAGGCGATGATTGATCGAGGATAAAGGGCGGTACATCGGCACATAATGCGTCGGTCCTCTGCTTCTTTATACGCTAGTTTATATAAGGCTATGTATAGAAACCATGAACCTTATCGCATAGACGTATTCTAACACAGATAGCGGCAGTACTTTGCTTAGCGTGAGATTATGAGCGGGGGCCCTGCCGGGAAATGTCGTGTGTTATAGATGTGATGTTCTTGACGTATTTGCTCTTTTTCGGCGCCGGAAGCGTTGATTTCTCGGGCCATCTGCCGCTATCAGCGTAGGATATGCCGGCATGATTGTAAGGAAAGCCGCCTTGAGCACGACAGACACCGTGCCCGGCATCGGACCTGGGTGACTGATTAACGAGGAGCTAGCGATGAAGAATGCTTTGCGTGGTTTGAGGGATTTCTGCCAGAGCGTCTGGTACGACAATATCGAACGCACCATGTTGCGCAATGGAGAGTTGCTGCGCATGGTGGAGGAGGATGGCCTGGCGGGCATGACCTCCAATCCGACAATCTTTGAAAAGGCGCTCAAAGGGGATGAAAGCTATGAAGCCGCCCTTAAGGAGTTGTTCCATTCCGACAGCGCAGCGAGTGATAATGACGTCTTTTTCTCGATCGCGATAGACGATATTCAGCATGCGGCGGATATCCTGAGGCAGGTTTATGAGGACACCGGTCATGAGGACGGCATGGTCAGTCTGGAGGTGAGTCCGGACTTGGCTCATGATGCCGAGGCCACCATTGCCGAGGCCAAGGCCTTGCACGCCCGCGTCGATCGACCGAACCTCATGATAAAAGTGCCTGCAACGCTTGAAGGCCTGCCCGCTATCGAAGAGTTGATCGCTTGCGGTATCAACGTGAATGCGACGCTGTTGTTCTCGGTCGAGCGTTACGAGGAGGTCGCCAACGCGTATCTTTCCGGTCTGGAGAAGCGTGTAAGGTCCGGGCAGTCCATTGAGGACATTCGCTCCGTAGCCAGTTTCTTCGTCAGTCGCGTTGACGCCAAGGTGGATGCACATCTCAATGCGGTGTTGGATCAAGCCGCTTCCGGTGAAGATCGGGCTCGTATCGAAGCCTTGAAGGGACGCGCCGCGATTGCCAACGCCGGTGCCGCATACGCGTCTTTCCGGAGGATGTTGGCCGATGCCCGTTTTCAGTCCCTTGCCGCCAAAGGTGCGCATCCCCAGCGCCTGCTATGGGCCAGCACCGGTACCAAAGATCCTGCCTACAGCGATATTCTTTATGTCAGCACCCTGGTTGGACCGAATACGGTCAATACCATGCCACCGGCGACCTATTGCGCCTATCGCGACCACGGTCATCCGGCATTGGCTATCGACGATCGGGTTACCGAGGCAGAGAGCGTTCTGTCTCAGCTTAGGGATCTTGGCATCGACCTGGATGCCGTTACAGATCAGTTGGAGGTCGAGGGCGTGAAGTCCTTTGCCGATTCCTTCAAGTCATTACTGGGGACGATTGCTTCCCGGCGCGATCAGTTCAGCACCGAACGCAGGGTTTCCTGAGGGCGATCGACCGTGACGCAATTCTTTAGCTGAGGAGCGTCATTTTCGTTTGTCATCGTCATCACGCCAGAATTCCCCTTCGATCGTATGATCGGAGGAGGAGTCCGGGCGGCGAAAGTCCTGAGATGCGTTAGGGAATACGCCGCCCCCACGATTTTTCAGAAACCGTTGGATTACCCATAACCGGCATGGGCGGATAAGGCATAGGAAGCCGAGCGTATCGGTGAAAAAGCCCGGCGTGAGCAATAGCGCGCCGCTGATCAGAAGGATCAGCCCCTCCATGACCTCAATCGCAGGAATTTCACCCTGCATCAATGTCGATCGGACCCTGTTCATGGTCGCCAGCCCCTGGAGCCGGATCAGGAAGGCGCCGAGGACGGCGGTGAAGACCACCATGAATACGGTGGGCAGGGCGCCGATGATGGACCCGACCTTGATCAGGAGATAGATCTCGAGCAGCGGGACGGCCAGGAATATGAGTAGGAGTGATTGAAACATCTAGGTGCCTCTGATTAATGCCGGGTGATGCGGGTTGTGATGAATAAAGGCCCGTATTCAATGCTCGGGCCGTGGTAAGACGCCGCGCCATTGCCCGGATTTGCAAGATAGAAGATGGTCTTTATACGCGCAAGACGTTCATTCATGGATTGATTCGGAGGTCCCTTGGTGTGCGTGTCTGGTCTTTACCATCAGGGGGCACCCTTTTCGCCCCAATGTGTAATACTATCACGCCTTGGATTGACGGACCTGCGTGGTGTGGGTATCCGGTATTAGGGCATGAGCGATATGGACGGTTACTGTCTGATCTATTCGAGTTGTCCGGACGAGAAAACGGCTCAGGAATTGGCCAATGCGCTTGTGGATCGTCGTCTGGCTGCTTGTGTGAGCGTTCTTCCTGGGATGACCTCTGTGTACGTTTGGCAGGGTCAAAGGGAATCCAGCAGGGAGGTGCTACTCATGATCAAGACCATGGCCGCCCGATATGATGAAGTCGAGACCTTGTTACGTGAGCGCCATCCCTATGAACTTCCCGAGGTCATCGCTGTCCCTATTGAATGCGGTTTGCCTGACTATCTGAATTGGATTGAAAGTCGGACCGAAGCGAATTGAAACCCTTTAATTTCTATCTGAATCCGTATTTTCAGGGCGGATGCAGAGTGCAAGATATTGGTTTCACAGTGGCATCAAAAAATGTTAGCTTCACCCATAGGTTAAGCGGACATTTTTTGAACCGCTGTGGGATCAAGAGCTTGTGCTATGCGCCGTCATGAAGGTACGGATTCAGGTTCTAAAGAAACCAAGAAGATGTTGCGCCTGAGAAACCTGGTATTAATTCTGTTGTTTTCTATCGGTCTGCCCGCGGCGCAGGCCGGAATCCTCGATTCTCTGAGTTCATTCGGTGACCGCATCGGTTCCGGCACCTCCAAGAGCTTTTTGCCACCGGATCAGGCCTTCGTGTTCTCTGCCGATGTGCAGGATGCCGGAACGCTCATGCTGCATTGGCAGATTAGCGATGGTTACCATTTATATAAGAATAAATTTCATTTCGAACTGCTGCAAGCCGACGGAATCCGGTTGGGGCCCGGCCGTTTTCCGAAGGGGCGCATGATCGAGGATGAGTCGTTCGGTAAGCTCGAATCCTATTTCGAGGATGTGGATGTTCCCGTTTCGGTCGCGCGTTCGCCGGGCGAAAAACAGCCGATTCGCCTTCAAGTGGGGTATCAAGGGTGCGCCGACGACGGATTTTGCTATCCGCCGATCAAGAAGACAGTCGATCTGATCTTGCCGGAATTGACTGCGGCGACCACCTTTGCCGGGCCAATCGACGGATTACCTCAAGCATCCACGGATTCAGGTATCCCCGAGCAAGACCGCTTTGTTCAGGCCTTGATCCATAATGGCCTCTGGACCAATCTGGGCATGATGTTCGTTGCCGGTCTTCTGTTGGCCTTCACACCGTACATCTTTCCCATGGTGCCGATATTGTCGGCCATTATCATCGGTCAGGGAACGACCGTACGGCCTCAGCGCGCTTTTATGCTAACCGTCTGCTATGTCCTGGCCATGGCCTTGACCTACACCATTGCCGGGATTCTGGCGGGTATGTTCGGGCAGAGTGTCCAGGCGGCGTTTCAGAGTCCGTGGATTCTAGGCGGCTTCAGTTTGATCTTCGTGTTGTTGGCGTTGTCCATGTTTGGGCTCTACGAGCTCCAGCTGCCATCGGCCTTGCAACAACGTTTGAACGCCATGAGCCAGCAGCAGTCTGCGGGTACCTATCTTGGCGCTACGGTCATGGGATTCCTGTCGGCCTTGATCGTCGGACCCTGTGTGGCCGCCCCTATGGCAGGGGTCTTGCTCTATATCAGCACCCAGGGTGATGCAGTGGTCGGTGGTTTGTCGCTGTTTGTTCTGAGTTTGGGTATGGGGCTGCCACTATTGATTTTCGGGGCTTCCGCCGGTCGTTTGTTGCCCAGAGCGGGGGCTTGGATGCATGTTATTCGACCCGTCTTCGGGGTCATGATGCTCGGGGTGGCGATCTGGATGTTGGAGCGCATCCTGCCCTTCGCGGTGACGATGTTCCTGTGGGCCTTTTTGATTATCGCCTCGGCTGTCTATTTGGGAGCGCTGGAGCGCCTGCCGGAGGACTGTAGTCCCTGGCGGCGGCTATGGAAGTCCTTGGGGGTCGTTATGTTGCTCTGGGGCGCCATGCTGATCGTGGGCGCCGGCAGTGGCGGCAACGACTTATTCAGCCCCTTGTCAGCGTTTGCGCAACGACAGGGTGGCGGTGTCCAGAAAGGAGTGGAGTTTCGCCGATTCTCCGGATTAAGCGGGCTTGAGCGTGAATTACAGGCAGCGCGCGAGCAGGGGCAGCCTGTCATGGTCGATTTCTACGCTGATTGGTGTGTCGACTGTCGACGCATGGAGGTTAACGTCTTTTCCGATCCGCGTATAGTGGGTCGCCTCAGCGGCGTGCGGTTGCTGCAGGCCGATGTTACGGCCAACGACGCCGATGACCAAGCGCTATTGAAGCGCTACCGGTTGTTCGGGCCGCCCGCCATTCTGTTCTTTGATGGTTCCGGCAAGGAGGTGGCGGGGCGTCGCCTGATCGGTTATCAGACCGCCGACGAACTATCGCGTGCGATCCAACTTGCCTTGGAGGGTGTGTGATGGGGCGGGTCAATATTCGTCCCATCTGGTTCCTGATCGCGTTACTCGTGATAGCGGTATCGGTCGTGATCTATAACGCGTTTTATCAAAAAGGGCTCCAGCAGACCGCCGAACGGGTATCGCGAGCGGCGGGCGCCGGAGCGCCATCCGGGTTGATCGGTACCCGGCGTCCGGATTTCACGCTGTCGGATATTGATGGCTTGCCCAGGAACGTCGACGAGTGGAATGGTAAGGTACTCGTAGTCAACTTTTGGGCGGACAATTGCCGGCCCTGTCGTCGTGAGATTCCATCCTTTATCCGCATGCAGCGTGATCTTGCCGGCCGCGGTGTACAGTTCGTAGGAATTGCCATCAATGAGCGGGATGCGGTCCGGAAGTTCGCCGATGAGATGGGCGTCGAATTCAATTATCCCGTCTTGGCCGGACCCGACGACGCCATCGAAGTGGCTCAGCAATATGGAAACGAGGTAGGCATTCTCCCTTATACCGTCGTGATCGATCGTTCCGGTCTCATCTCTCAAGTCCAGTTCGGCGAGGTCAGGGAAGAAGAACTACAGGGTATGTTGTTTCCACTGCTCTAGGAGGCTGTCGGGTTTGCGCGATCGGCCTCCCACCGGCGCAGTAGATCAAACCCAAATCCGACAGCCTCTTAGCGGGTTTTTTGCAGCAAACTGCGAGGCGATAATGGCGTCCTTTTGTTGATGACGGGGCTACGATATTGTCGCTGGTTAAATCGCTAGACTTGAGCTCCCGATCATTGCAGAATAATGACTCTTGTTTGAAACGGTGTTCAAACAAGGCCTATCTTTCTTGATCAGGCGGATTATGGGGGAAATGTGTCACGGCTATTATTGCTGAACGGGCCCAATATCAATCTCTTGGGTAGACGGGAGCCAGGGATCTATGGCGGGGATACCTTGGGTCAGATAGAAACCCGTTTGGAAGAGAAAGCGGTGGCCTTGGGTTGCGAGTTGCTCTTGTTTCAGAGCAATGCCGAGCATGAGCTTGTGGACCGGATCCATCAGTCGATGGACGAGTCCGTCGACTTCATTATCATCAATCCGGCGGCCTTTACGCATACCAGCGTTGCCATCAGGGATGCGCTCAGCGCCGTGAACATTCCTTTTGTGGAGATCCATCTGTCGAACATCTACCGGCGGGAATCGTTTCGCCGGAGATCCTATTTTTCGGACCTTGCGGTTGGGGTTATCAGCGGGTGTGGTGCGCTGGGCTACGAACTTGCCCTCCAATTTGCCCATGAGACGCTCGCGCGTTCCGTGACAGGAGCGAATCCCTGAGTTTACGCCCCACCCGGCAGTCCTGAATATGAATGTAGTCATTAAGGTGAAGTATGGATATTAGAAAGATCAAAAAACTGATCGATCTGTTCGAGGGTTCCGACCTGACCGAGATCGAAATTCACGAGGGCGACGATTCGGTCCGAATCAGTAAGGGCGGACAGACCGTAACCACGGTGCATTCTGGCATGCCAGCGATGCAGATGGCTCCGCCCGCGATTGGCGCCCCGGCCCCTCAAGCGACGGCGTCTCCTGTGGTTGAAGAGCCTGTTATCACGGGGCATACCGTGACCTCACCTATGGTTGGAAGCTTCTATCGGGCACCGGCGCCAGGCGCGCCGCCCTTCGTTGAGGTTGGACGTCATGTTCAGGTGGGCGACACGCTGTGCATCATCGAGGCGATGAAGATGTTGAACCAAATCGAGTCGGATAAGGCTGGCGTTGTGGCGGCCATTCTGGTCGAGAACGGGCAGCCGGTCGAATATGGCGAGCCGCTATTTATTATCGAGTAATGGCCATGTTTGAAAAGATCGTGATTGCCAACCGCGGAGAAATCGGTCTTCGTATCCTCCGGGCCTGCAAGGAGTTGGGGATACGCACCGTGGCGGTCCACTCCACCGCCGACCGCCATCTCATGCATGTTCGCTTGGCGGATGAGTCGGTTTGTATCGGACCGCCAGCTTCTACTTCGAGCTATCTCAACATTCCGGCGCTTATCAGCGCTGCTGAGGTTACGGATGCCGAGGCCATTCACCCCGGTTACGGGTTCCTTTCGGAAAACGCCGATTTCGCGGAACGCGTCGAGGAGAGCGGTTTCGTATTTATCGGGCCCCGTCCCGAGACGATTCGGATGATGGGCGACAAGATTTCCGCTATCGCGGCTATGAAGAAGGCTGGCATTCCATGTATTCCAGGATCCGACGGTCCGCTCGGTAGCGATCCCGAAACCAATTTGGGATTGGCGAGACAGATTGGCTATCCCGTCATTATCAAGGCTGCCGGCGGTGGCGGCGGTCGCGGCATGCGCGTCGTGCATAGCGAGGCCGCCCTGCTGAACGCTATTACATTGACTCAGTCTGAAGCGGAGGCGGCCTTCGGCAACGGAACCGTCTATCTGGAGAAGTTCCTCGGAAACCCGCGTCACATTGAGATCCAGGTCCTCGCTGATGGCCAGGGTCATGCCGTGCATCTCGGCGAGCGCGATTGTTCAATGCAGAGGCGTCACCAAAAGGTTATCGAAGAGGCCCCTGCGCCCGGTATCACCGAGACTCAGCGTAATGAGATCGGGGATCGGTGTGTAAGGGCATGTCTGGATATCGGTTATCGTGGCGCCGGAACATTCGAGTTCCTTTATCAGGATGGTGCCTTCTATTTCATCGAGATGAATACGCGCCTGCAGGTTGAGCACCCCGTAACCGAGATGGTGACAGGTATTGATATCGTGCGAGAACAACTCCGGGTCGCAGCGGGCGAGGTGTTGTCCGTGGCCCAGTCGGATATCACGATGCGTGGTCACGCAATCGAATGTCGTATCAACGCTGAGGATCCCGTCGGTTTTGTGCCTTCGCCAGGTACGATTTCCCAATATCACCCGCCCGGTGGCCCAGGCATAAGGGTAGACTCTCATCTCTACAATGGATATGCGGTTCCGCCCTATTACGATTCAATGATCGCCAAGGTGATCGCTTACGGCAGTGATCGCATGGTATCGACGATGCGGATGCGCATGGCGCTGAGCGAATTGGTTATTGAAGGAATTAAGACGAATACCCCGCTTCATCGCGAAATTCTGGCCGATGATGCCTTTATACGCGGTGGAAGCAATATCCATTGGTTGGAGGGGCATCTAAAGGATACCTGAATCCGTATCTTCAGGGCGGATGCAGCGTGCAAGATATGGGTTTCACAGTGGCATCAAAAAATCTTAGCTTCACCCCATAGGTTAAGCGGACATTTTTTGAACCGCTGTGGGATCAAGCGCTGGTGCTATGCGCCATCATGAAGGTACGGATTCAGGGGATAGACAGGCCTAGCAATATTCGAGTCTGGGAAGGCGGAATGCGGGTAACAAAAAAGGCGGGTTCGTGTGAACCCGCCTTTTTTTAGCTCATTTATGAGCAAAGACGTCTTACGGTGCCGTCGGGATGAAGGTGTAGCGGTGCCGGATCGGCGTGTAGGTACGCGTGAAGCCCTTGGATTTGACAATGCCGCGTCTGGAGGTCACGACTCTTGGGGCGATCACGACGGGAGTCACAGGGCCCGTGTAGGTGACACGGTTGCTGCTCGAGCCGCTCACGATGGTGTTGCTAAGGGTGATCGTACGGGCGGCGTTGGCATTGGCGGCGAAACCGGCAACGATTGCCGTTACAGCCAGGGTTGCAATCAGCTTTTTCATGGAGGATCTCCTATTGCAAAGTTGAACAAAATAGTAATAAAGTGTTTCGGTAACGTTAAGTAATGCTTATGATTTCTATATGCGGAGCGAGCGTACCACGATGTTATTACGGTTATATTAAGACGTCAATCCCGCAATATTCGTAAGGTGTCGGCTCCAGAAGAATCCTTCTAAATCTCAATTTCGTCGTTGCCTATGATCGTTAAGACGTAGGGTTTTCCGTAAAGGTTCCATCGATATTTTTGTCAAATTATTTCTTCGGTGAATCGTTCCCGCCGGGGACGGGTGTCACGCCCCGCCGAGGCGCCAGCGATGATACTTTTCGAGTATGGACAGCAGGCCCTCCGGGGCGTGTTTTTTCTTCCACTCCCCCGCAGCATATTTGTTGGCTTCCGCCAGGGTGGGGTAGATGTGTATCGTCCCCAGGATTTTGTTGAGCCCAAGGCGATGTTTCATTGCCAGCACGAATTCCGCCAGCAGGTCACCGGCGTGTTCGCCTACGATCGTGACGCCCAGGATACGATCTTTGCCGGGTGGCGTCAGTATCTTGATGAAGCCTTCCGCGGTTCCGTCCGCGATGGCCCGGTCGAGGTCGTCGATATCGTAACGCGTGACTTCGTAGGCAATGCCCTTCTGTTTGGCTTCCTGTTCATTGAGGCCGACACGGGCGACTTCCGGGTCGATGAAGGTCGACCAGGGGATTATCGAGTAGTCGACCTTGAAGCGGCGTAGGTCACCAAACAGGCTATTGACGGCGGCGTACCAGGCCTGATGGCCGGCCGTGTGGGTGAATTGATAAGGACCCGCGACATCGCCGGCGGCCAGGATGTTGGGGTAAAGGGTTTCCAGGTATTCGTTGGTCGTAATCGTGCGCTCGGTCGGAATGCCTAGTTCCTGCAGACCGTAACCCTCAAGGCGTGCGACCCGGCCCACGGCGCAGAGCAGGACATCGAACTCGATACGGAGTTCTTCGCCATCGTGTTCGGCGATGATGTACTTGCGGCCGCTTTCAATCCCGCAACGTAGCGCTTTATGATCGGTGAGTACGGTGACGCGGCTTTTTTCCAGGGTCTTGCGCGCCAGCTCAGATACCTCGGCATCTTCGCGGATCATGATTCTCGACCCCATTTCGATTTGAGTAACACTGGACCCTAGCCGCGAAAAGCTTTGTGCAAGTTCGCATCCTATAGGTCCTCCGCCAAGTACCACGAGGCGTTCGGGCGGGGTATCCAGTTTCGCGAATTCGTCCCAGAGGGTATCGCTGGTGACATAACCGACTTCATCGATCCCGGGTAGAGGCGGCACGAAGGGTCGTGCGCCGGTTGCCAGAATAATATGCCGGGTAGTCAGTCGCCTGATTTCTCCGTCCGCAGAAGTGACCTCAACGGTCCATGGGTCGATGAGTTGGGCATGCCCCTGCAAGACCTCTACGCCAAGCTCGGTATAGCGCTCTACACTATCGTGCGGGGCGACGGCGGCGATCACTTCATGGATCCTGTCCATGACCCGGCGGAAACTGAATGCCGGGACGGCGCTCTGCAGCCCGTAATGGTCGGCATCCCGAATCTGCTGGGCCAGTTTGGCGCTTTTGATCAAGGCCTTGCTCGGTACGCAACCAAAATTCAGGCAGTCTCCCCCCATCTTATGTCCCTCAATCAGGGTGACCTTGGCCCGGACCGTGGCGGCGATATAGGCGCTGACGAGCCCGGCGGCGCCGCCACCAATGACGATGAGGTTGCGATCATAACGTTGGGGGCGTTGCCATTTGCTATAGACCTTGCGGCGCTGAATTCGTCGCACGGCGGTTTTGGCAATTAGCGGGAATACGCCGAGCAGGACGAATGAGGCCAGGATGGCCGGCGAGATGATCCCGGCCGGGCTCTCGAGTTGACCAAGCTGGGTTCCTGCATTGATATAGACGAGCGTTCCGGCGAGCATCCCGACCTGGCTGACCCAATAAAACGTTGCCGTCCTGATCGGGGTCAGGCCCATAACCAGGTTGATCAGGAAAAACGGGAAGATCGGTACCAGCCGAAGCGTGAACAGGTAAAATGCGCCGTCTTTGGCGATACCGTCGTTGAAAGACTTGAGCTTGTCTCCAAAACGGTCCTGGACGCTGTCGCGTAGGATATAGCGAGAGACGATGAATGCCAGGGTGGCCCCGATGCTGGATGCGAACGATACCAGTATCGTGCCCGTAGTGAGACCGAATAAGGCGCCCGCAGCGAGCGTCATGATGGCTGCGCCGGGTAGAGATAGCGCCGTTACGAGGATATAAACAAGAAAAAAGGCCCCGGCCACCATCCAGGGGGCTTGCCGATAAAGGTCCGCGAAATCCTGTTGCCCCGCCTTGAGTGCGGAAAATGTTAGCCAGTGATGCAGGTCCAAAGCGAAGAACGCCGAAACTGCGAGTAAAAGCAGGACGACCAGGACAATTTTTTTCATGAATGGATTCCTTCTATATTCTCGATGGTTGCAAGCATCCGGTGCCCATTATGTCGCGTGACTGGTGGTCAACATACAGCAATCGTGAATTGGGTGGCGCGACGCCTGAGAACTCGCCGGGCCCGGAGTATCTGCCAGAGAGACGTCGATTGCTGGGGTTTGTGTCATAAATCGCATGAAAAAAATGCAGAAATCTATTTGTGTTCCATTTGGGATCGGTTACAATGCCACCGTTGCAAATTTCTGAGGCGTGTCTAGCAGTTCCCTCCTGGTGTGTGCTGTGTGTCCCTTCCCGATGTCTGCAATAACTGTTTGTCTACGGCAATAAGTGCCGTTTTAACCTTATGTAAAGTTTATCCGTGTTGAGGAGAAGAAAATGGCTACAGGAACCGTCAAGTGGTTTAACGAGGCAAAGGGCTTTGGTTTTATTGCCCCGTCTGATGGTAGCGCCGATGTGTTTGTGCACTTTTCTGCTATCGAGGGTAGTGGTTTCAAGACCCTCGCTGAAGGACAGGCAGTGAGCTTCGACGTCGAAAATGGCCCCAAGGGCCCGCAGGCGAGCCGCGTTACCGCCGCGGATTGAGTGCTCTCGAACTTATTAAGTTCGGGCGGCAATCACCCATATACCGCCAGTTGACCCGAGGGCGGTTCTAGGATGGATCTTCACTATGACGTTATAGTGATAGGTAGTGGCCCCGGTGGTGAAGGGGCCGCAATGAAGGCCGTTAAAGAGGGGAAGCGGGTCGCGATGGTCGAGGAATATGCCTCGGTGGGTGGCAATTGCACCCACCGGGGCACGATTCCGAGCAAGAGTCTGCGTCAGGTCGTGGAGTCCCAACTCTATGACCCGGGGCACGGTCAACAGCGCTATCCACGCCTTCTGGGGTCGGCCCGCATGGTCATCGATCAGCAGGTCCGGATGCGCCAAGGTTTCTACTCACGAAACGGGGTCGATGTCCTGCAGGGGCGGGCCAGTTTCGTCGATGAGCATTCCATCCAGATATCCAATCGGGGTCACAGTCGCGGCCGTTTGACGGCCGATTATTTCGTGATCGCAACCGGGTCGCGCCCCTATCGCCCGGACGATATCGATTTCACTCATCCCCGTATCCTGGACAGCGATACGATCCTCAAACTCGAGGATACGCCGCGTTCACTGATCATATACGGTGCCGGGGTAATCGGTTGTGAGTATGCATCGATATTTCGCGAGATGGGTGTCAAGGTTAACCTCGTCAACAGCCGGTCCCGGTTGTTGTCCTATCTCGATGACGAGATCATTGACGCGCTTGCTTATCACCTGCGTGAACGCGGGGTCGTGGTTCGCCATGACGAGGCTTATGAGCGGGTCGAAATTGATGATCAGGGCGTGTCGCTACATACCCTGTCGAACAAGAAAATCAACGGCGAGTTTCTGCTTTGGGCCCAGGGCCGTGTCGGGAACGCCAATGATATGGGCCTGGAGAAGCTCGGGATTGAGGTGACTTCCCGAGGTGTTGTCCCGGTAAACGATTGTTATCAAACGGCTTGTCCGCACATTTACGCCGTGGGCGATGTCGTCGGGTCTCCCAATCTGGCTAGTGCGGCCTATGATCAAGGGCGTTTCGCCGCCACACACTTGGTCTTCGGGGAATGCGACAGTCGCTTGATTGAGGATATACCGACCGGGATCTATACCATCCCCGAGGTCAGTTGTATCGGCGCCACGGAACACGAGTTGACCGAACGGAAGATCCCTTATGAGGTCGGTCGATCTATGTTTCGGCATCTGGCCCGCGCCCAAATCCTCGGTCAGACCGGTGGAATGCTGAAGATACTGTTCCATCGGGAAACCTTGGAAATTCTGGGCATTCATTGTTTCGGGGTACAGGCGTCGGAAATTATTCATATCGGACAGGTCGTCATGAGTCAGGCTGGAGAGGCCAACTCGCTAGAATATTTTACCAATACTACGTTCAACTACCCAACCATGGCAGAGGCATATCGCGTGGCCGCCTTGAATGGATTGAACCGAATCGGTTGAGTGTAGCGGTGCCGGGAAATGGCATCCGGCATCAAAAATGGGCATAATGTCCGCGGATGGGGATCCCTGAAAAGGGATGCCATTCGGGGTGGGAAATAACAAAAGTCGGAGCAAGATCCGCGATGAAAGACCTAATACGTCTATTGATCTACGGCGGTAGTGCCGTCGGCGCTATTTTTCTGTTGACAGTGTTGGCAAAAAGCCACGCGCTTTCCGGAGACGCGATGGTTGGGCTGGCCGTCTTTTTGGTGATCGTATTACCTATCATCATTATGATACGTCTGGCGAGGCGCGAGCATGATGCGTCCGAGCATGATCCTTCAGGTCATTAGTACCTATTCAGATTCCTGCAGTATGGTACACAGCGAAGGCTCACGACTCGGTTTGAGTTGCAGAACGATATATCCTGGGAACGACTAGCGCTATGAATATTGCTGAAAAGAATGCCTTGCCGGGTGGGTTTAGTCTGGCCTATTACATCGGCGATCGAAAAACCGGTGCAATCTCTGTCGTCAAGAACGGCGCCGACGGCTGTGAAACGATCCGGATACCTCAATTGGCGGAAACCGGTCTTGACGCCATGCGCCGGCCGATGATGGCCGGTTTGATCGAGGAATATAAGGTGGTGTTGTTCGATCCCGTCGCCAAAACCATCTCCTTCAGCGATGGTTTGCCGGCTGACGCCTTTCCCGCCCATCTCTATCGCGACGGCTACAGTGTTCGCGCCTGGTTTATGAACGATGGTGACAAAGAGACGGGGAACGATACGCTCAATTGTGACGACAAGGGTTCTTCCGTAACGGTGATCGAGGCGGTCGACAGCGCCCGCGCCAGATACCTGGGGACGATCTGTGTCGGCCGTGGACATCATCAGGCGGCCTACAGCCGCCCGACCGATGCCGCACCCGGCGTTCCCGCCAAGGCCTACATCAGTAACCTCAAGGACGGCAGTCTGTCCGTTATCGGAAACGATCCGGGAGATGTCGATAGCTACCTTCAGGTCGTGGCCACGATCGATCTTCTGGAGACGGACAAGGAATCAGAGCCGGTGTCTCCTGGAGCCGGGAACAATTCCTTTCCGCATGGTATCGACTTCGCATCCAAAATCGGTTTGATTTACAACCTCAACAACGGCTATGGAACCGTTGCGGTGATCGACCCGAAGGCGGACGAGATCATCGACCGCATTCCGTTCAAGGGGCACAGCAATCTATTCGCCACACCATGTGGCGGCTACCTGATCGGGCGTGGTGCGGACCGTAAGTCCGATCCGGAGCATGTTGTCGCCCGTTTGAGCGTACTCGACGCCGGGAAGCGGGAGACGGTGGCCAGCATCGAGCTGTCCGATGTTTATATCAGCAAGTATTTCTTTAGCCCTGACGGTACTCGTCTCTATTTGACGGCATCGGCCTCAGGTAGCCCGGAGCAGCAGGCGAATTGCAAGGCGGACGCGCTTTTGATCATCGATCTGACGTCCCTGCCGGAGTTGAGGGTCATGAAGGAACTGAGGCTGGGCGCGTCGGTCGGCACCTTGGATTTTCAAACCCTCGGCGACGGCAGTACGCGCGTATTCGCCTCGCTCGAGGAAAACGGTGAGGTTGCGGTGCTCGATGGTGACGGCTCCTCTGTAACGAAGCTCTCGGTGGCGCCGGGCGGCAAACATTCGCGCCTTTGGCTGATTGCGGGATAAGGGCTTCCATGACAAGCATAAAACGACAGGTTTCCCAGTTAGTGACCAATAAACAGAACAGCTATACCAAGGACGAACTCCTCGCTTGTGGGCGTGGCGAATTGTTCGGGCCCGGAAACGCGCAGTTGCCTTTGCCGCCGATGCTGATGTTCGATCGGATCCTTGAGGTCTCCGAGAAAACCGGCGCCAAGGGCAAGGGCCTTATTATCGCGGAACTGGATATCCATCCGGACCTCTGGTTCTTCGACTGCCATTTTCAGGGCGATCCGGTCATGCCGGGCTGTTTGGGGCTGGATGCGATGTGGCAGCTCGTGGGCTTCTACCTGGGTTGGATGGGTGGGCCCGGCCACGGCCGCGCGCTGGGTTGCGGCGAGGTCAAATTCAGTGGCCAAGTGACTCCGGACGTCAAGCTCGTCCGTTATCGTATCGATCTCAAGCGCGTGATCATGCGTAAATTGGTCATGGGGATCGCCGACGCCGAGATGGAGGCCGACGGTAAGGTCATCTATCAGGCCAAGGATTTGCGGGTAGGATTATTCACGACTTCAGATAATTTCGCATAAGCTATGATGAAACGCGTTGTCATTACCGGAACGGGAATCGTATCGAGTATCGGTAACGATCGGGAAGCGGTGCTGGCCTCGTTGCGAGAGGGCCGCTCCGGGATCGTACATTCTGAAAAATACGCTGAATTGGGTTTCAGGAGCCATGTGCATGGCTCAATCGAGATAGACACTTCGGCCCATATCGACAGGAAACTGTTGCGCTTCATGGGCGATGCCGCGGCCTATGCCTATATCGCGATGACTCAGGCCATTGCCGAGGCCGGATTGGAGACCGATGATATCTCCAATCCTAGGACGGGCTTGATTGTCGGCTCGGGAGGCGCTTCCAACAAGAATTTCCTTGATGCGGTCGAGACCTTGCGCGCCAAGGGGGCGAAGCGTGTCGGTCCCTATATGGTGCCGCGCACCATGGGCAGCACGACAAGCGCCAATTTTGCCACGGCGTTCAAGATCAAGGGCATCAATTATTCGATCAGTTCAGCCTGCTCGACGAGCGCGCATTGCATCGGCGCCGGTTACGAGCAGATTCAGATGGGCAAGCAGGACATCGTCTTCGCCGGTGGCGGCGAGGAGCTGGACTGGACCATGACCATGTTGTTTGACGGTATGGGCGCCTTGTCGTCAAAGTATAACGAGACACCTGAGCGTGCTTCGCGCGCCTATGACGCCGATCGCGACGGTTTCGTCATCTCCGGGGGCGGCGGTATCGTCGTTCTCGAGGAACTCGAACACGCCAAGGCCCGAGGCGCGAACATCATAGCCGAGGTCGTGGGCTATGGCGCTAACTCGGATGGCTACGACATGGTTGCGCCGTCGGGAGAGGGCGGCGTGCGTTGTATGCGGTTGGCCCTGGACACCGTCGAGGGCGACATCGATTACGTCAACACTCATGGGACCAGCACCCCAGCGGGCGATCTCAAGGAGGTCGAGGGCCTTAGGGCTGTTTTCGGCGATGCCATTCCACCATTTTCCTCGACCAAATCGCTGACCGGTCACGCCCTGGGCGCCGCCGGCGTAAACGAGGCCATCTATACGTTGCTCATGATGCGTGCCGGGTTCGCGGCGGCGTCGGCGAATATCGAGACCCTCGATCCGGAGATGGGCGGCGCCCCGGTGATTCGGGAGCGCATGGACGGTATCGAGATACGACGGGCCATGTCTAACAGCTTTGGCTTTGGCGGCACCAACTGTTCGCTAGTCTTCGCGCGTTTCGAGGATTGATCACGCCGGTATTCTGTTATTCGCGAGGCAAGCCGTGCAACAGTTCTGTTGCCGTGCCTGCCAGGATATCGTGGCCGAGCGATGTCTAAGCCGGCCATCGAGATCAAGGGACTCCACAAGCGCTACGGATCGGTCGCCGCACTCGACGGTATCGACCTCGAAATCCCCAAGGGCGCCTTCTTCGGACTCTTGGGCCCGAACGGCGCCGGCAAGTCGACCCTGATCAACGCGATTGCCGGTCTGACCCGCCCGGACCGGGGCACTATCAGTGTCATGGGTCACGATGTCATCGACGACTATCAGGCGGCCCGCCGGTGTCTCGGCGTGGTGCCTCAGGAACTTGTCTTCGACGCCTTCTTTACGGTACGCGAGGTCCTCAGGATCCAGTCCGGTTATTTCGGTTTGGGTCGGGAGAACTACGATTGGATCGAGCAACTGTTGTATGAGCTCCGGTTGCAGGACAAAGCGAATAGCAATATGCGCTCCCTGTCCGGCGGTATGAAGCGGAGGGTACTGATCGCACAGGCGCTCGTGCACCGTCCCGATATCGTGATTTTGGATGAGCCCACGGCGGGTGTCGATATCGAGGTCCGCCAGTTACTTTGGGCGCTGATCCGCCGTCTCCATGGCGAGGGACATACAATCATCCTGACCACCCATTATCTCGAAGAGGCCGAAACCCTCTGCGAGCGTATCGCAATCCTGAACATGGGGCGTGTGGTTGCGCTGGACAGTAAGCAGGGTCTGCTGAGTCGAGGCGAGGATCAGGTCAAATCGATTGAGTTTACCGTCGATCGACCTGTTACGACCCTGCCCGATGCGGTTCGCGGGCTCTTCGCGCAATCAGCCGACCAACGCTGTGTCCTTGACGTCAAAGGTGATTGCGGACCGACCCTCATGGCAGCCCTGGAGGTATTCCAGGCGGCCGGCATTGGCGTCATGGAAGTTCGTACCGAGCGCGCCGACCTTGAGGACGTCTTCATGGATATTACCCGGATGGACCGGTCGTGACGGGCTTTCGCACCCTATTTTACAAGGAGGTGCTGCGCTTCTACAAGGTCATGTTGCAGACCGTATTGGCCCCGATGGTCACGACATTGCTCTACCTGCTGGTCTTCGCCCATGCCATCGGCGGGCACGTTCAAGTATACGGGCAGGTCGACTACAGGTCCTTTCTGATCCCGGGACTGATCATGATGTCGATTATTCAAAATGCCTTCGCGAACAGCTCATCGAGCCTGATCCAGTCCAAGGTTGCCGGTAATATCGTCTTTGTGCTGCTGGCGCCACTGTCGTACCTCGAATTCTATGCGGCCTTCGTCTCGGCCGCGGTACTGCGCGGGCTCCTGGTCGGTCTCGGAGTCTATCTGGCTGCATCTCCGTTCGCCGATTTGCCCATGCACAGTCCGTTTTTCATCGCGGTATTCGCGATACTGGGCGGGAGCATCCTGGCTACTCTCGGCATCATCGCGGGCATTTGGGCCGAGAAATTCGATCAGCTCGCGAGTTTTCAAAACTTCGTCGTATTGCCGTTGACCTTTCTGAGCGGGGTCTTCTATTCCTTGCGCTCACTATCGTCGTTCTGGCAGGGAATGTCTCATCTAAATCCCTTGTTTTATATGATCGACGGCTTTCGCTACGGATTTTTCGGCATCTCGGACGTGAGCCCGGTAGCGAGCCTGATCGTGGCGCTGGGCTTCCTGGCGGCGCTTGTTGCCGTTACCTTATTTATACTCAAAAGGGGCTATCGGCTGCGCCATTGACGCACAGCGGACGCCTTTCAGTATAATTGACCGCTATCGGGTGTCTTTGCGACGCCCAAAGATTTCGGCTGACAGGCCCGTAATTGATTCGGGTGGGGGAAAGGATGGAATCGCAAAAATTATTGAATACTGATACACGGGCTTTATCGGGAACGGCGCTACGCATGGTTGGTTTGCTGCTGGCCGTGATGTTTACAATCGCTGGTTGCGCCTCGCAGCCGCTTAACGACGGAGACTCGACTTCGAATATGGCCGTATCGGAGTCGAACGATGCCGCTGCATCCGTGACCGCTCAGGATACTTCGTCCGCAAACGACGCTGATGCGGATAACGAAGGCTCAATGGCCCTTGACTTCGATGAGGACGATGCCGCTCCACAGCAGCTCCGCCTCATACTGGCGGCGCGTTATAACCAAGTGGACGCGGTACGCAAATTGTTGATTGAGGGGATCGGCCTCGAATTTCGGGATGACCTTGGCTACACGGCCGTGATGGCTGCGTCCGGCGAGTCTTCCGACGAGATTCAGCGTTTGATTGTCGACCAGGGCGCCGACGTCAATGCCCATGCCGACGATGGCTCGACTGCCTTGATGATCGCCGCGGGTAAGGGCTTTCTTGGGCACGTCGATCGCTTGCTCGCGGCTGGAGCCCGGGTCAATGAACGCAACGACGACGGCGAAACGGCGCTGATGATCGCGATACGTTTCGGCCATGCCGACGTGGTGTCGGTGCTCCTCGAATCCGGCGCCGATGCCAACGTCTATACTCAGGACGAGGTCCTGGAGCGAGGCGTCGAGACGCCCCTTATGTATGCCGCCCAATATGGCGCGTCTTTGACCGCTGGGGTGCGTATTGTGAAGCTCCTGCTCGAACATGGCGCCAAACCCAACGTGCATCGCGCCAGCGGCGAGACGGCCATGACCATCGCCAAACGTCGCGGATACGCCTTGCTGGTGTCTGAATTGCGCCGTTTTGGCGCCCGTGACGAAAGTCCTTATGCCCTGTTGGACCGCGAAGGCGCCTTACTCAAGGCGATTAAGCTGGACGATGTCAGCAAGGTAAAGGAACTCCTGGCCGTTTCGGCCGATCCCAACTACCGCGACACGCTGACCGGAGTGACACCGCTCTTGAGCGCCGCCTATTATGGCAACGCCGATATCGTCAAAATGGTCGTCGAGGCCGGCGCCGAGGTCAACGACATTCCTTGGGGGCTTAGGGATTCCCGTATCGATACGTCGAACGTCCCGGTGGCCGATCGCGAGTTGGCGCGGCGGGCGACACATGGCGACACGCCGCTGATTGCCGCAATCCGTTTTGAGCACGCGGACGCGGCGGCAGTCCTGTTGCATCATGGCGCGCGGCCTGAGTTGCCCAATCGCGACAACGACACTCCTGGGCTGCTCGCGGCTCGCAATGGAATGGCGCAGATCGTTGCGCTTATGATGGAAAAAGGTCTGGATCCGGACCTCTCTCAGATTCCGGAGATCGATGGCTACTCGGTCGCGAACCTTGTCAAGGGCGGCTATTCCCGGGCGGCATTGATCGAGGCCGCTGCGCGTGGACATGAGCCCGTGATCGACGTCTTGCTGCAGGGCGGCGCCGACCCGGATATCCGTGACGATGAAGGGCGAACAGCCTTGTTCTGGTCGGCATCTCAGGGCTATCTGAAGAGTGTTCTGCGATTGTTGGCTGATCATGCCGACACCAATATCGCCGACAAGCACGGCACGACCCCATTGATGCTGGCTGCCAAGAGCGGTTATTTGAAGATGGCCGAGGCCTTGCTCGACCATGGGGCGGACGTAAATGCCGTGGATGGCGAGCCCGATCCCTACGGCGCTATTCGCGTGCGGGAACGCTCAGGCAATTCGGCCTTGATCTTCGCGGCGCGGGGCGGGCATCTCGATCTCGTGCGTCTGCTACTGGACCACAGTGCGGCCCCTTATCTGCAGACCGATCGGGGGGAGAGTGCGGCTGACGTTGCGCGCAAGAACGGTTACGCGCAGGTCGTAACGTTGCTCGAGGCGCGCGGCAAGCGTTAACTAAAACCTGAATCCGTGACTTCAGGTAAAACAGAGAAAAGAGCAAAGATAACAGAGCAAAGTCTTGGAAACGCCTCGCGATGGTTGTGGGATAGGCGCGAACATTATCCCGTGCTTCGGTGCGTGGGTTTGGGTGGTGTGACGCCTGCGATCTTTAATTCTACAATCTTTACTCTTTGATCTTTACTCTTTTCTCTGCTTTCAACCTCCATTCCCCCGGCTTGAGGCCGTCCAAGGTATGCTCGGCAATCTGGTAGCGGATCAGCCTCAGGGTCGTGAGCCCAACCGCAGCCGTCATGCGCCGGATCTGACG